>Ga0123334_1002250_pt1 | contig 22541 bp, 18 predicted proteins | sample BiotimSIPDNA_FD_89706 | JGI IMG/M metagenome (GOLD analysis project Ga0123334, IMG submission 89706) | Anaerobic biogas reactor microbial communites from Washington, USA - Biogas_R1 time_0 SIP DNA | ecosystem: Engineered > Bioreactor > Anaerobic > Unclassified | place: Washington, USA... | reverse complement strand
TGTGTTTTCCACTAAAGTTTTAATAAGCATGACTTTTAGCCACCACCTTCTTCAAAAAGCAGCTTCATTGTCTTGTGGTAGGCCTCTTTAACCGCTCTCCCTGATCTGCAGTCTATGTCTACAATGGTTTGGCCATTATTAATGGCTTTTACTGCGCCCAAGTCAAAGGGTATCTTGCCGATAAAGGGTAGTCCTTGTTTTTTACAAAACTCTTCAATCTTTGTGGTGTTTTCCATGTTGGTATCATATTTGTTGATACATACCGCCGTCTTAGTCCCGAATTTCGCCGCTGTAGTTATGATGCGCTCCATATCGCTAATACCTGATATGGAAGGTTCTGCGACTATCAAAACCATATCTACGCCGCTCAGGGATGCGATAACAGGACAGCCTATTCCGGGAGAGCCGTCAATGATGGCTAGCTCAGCATCGACTGCTGCCGGTTTCATTTGTTTTTTAACCTCGGTGACCAGCCTTCCTGAGGTACCGCTGCCCATTTTGAGTTGAGCTGTTGAAAATAGTTTTTTTTCATCAGAATATAGCATTAATTCCCCAGCCACTGCCGATACCATAGTTACCGCTCCCACCGGGCAAACATACGTGCAAACGCCGCAGCCTTCACATGCAAAAGGATCTACTTTATATTTTTCATCGATTGAAATAGCGTCAAATCGGCAATTTTGCCTGCACTGATCGCATTGGGTGCACAGTTGTGGGTTTATCTCCGCTTTCGGCAACCCATAATAGTCGGTTTTTTCCGGTTCAGCATTCCACCCGGTGATAAGATGCAAGTTAGGGGCATCCACATCACAATCCGCATATACCTTAGCGCCGGCGAGCTTTATAAACGCGCTTGATATGGTTGTCTTTCCGGTGCCGCCTTTACCACTAAGGATTAGTAGTTGTTTCATGCCGCACCTCCTTGGTCACCGTGTCAAGCAGAGCAGAAAAGAGTAACCGGTATTTTTCATTTTTATTTACGGTAATTTCTGCATTTGAATTCAATCTTCCCAATTCATTGTCAAATGGAATCCGGCCTAAAATCTTAATCTTTTTTTCTAAACAAAACTTCTCCGCCGGGTTTTCTTCTTCTAAACATTTGTTGAGAACCGCCCCGAATGGCCTATTAAATAACTTGACCAGTTCGTAGACCATATTGAGGTTATGCACGCCAAACAATGTTGGCTCAGCCACTAAGATACAATAATCCGCATCTTTGATGCTTTCCATTACGATACAAGCGCTTCCAGGAGGGCAGTCAATCAAAGCCCGTTCATTTACTTCCGGATCTTTCTCAAGCAGCTTTTTTATGATGGGAATACCCGTGGCTTCACCGGTGTTTAATATTCCCGTATATATCCTTACCTCGCCGGAAATTCCTTTTTGAACTTTCCCAATAACCTTTTCTTTCTCTGTTAGCGCCTTTTCAGGGCAAACCAAAATACAGCCGCCGCAGGAGTGGCAGACCTCGTCAAAGACAATCAGTTTATTGTTGATATAGGCAAGGGCGTTGAATTTACAAAAATCAACGCATTTTCGGCACCCATTGCATAGTTCATGGTTGACCTTTGGAATTTTTACAAATATTTCTTCTTCCTGAACATCTTCAGGTTTAAAGAAGAGATGCCCATTTGGTTCTTCTACATCACAATCAATATAGGCTGATTTTTTCGCTACCGCAGCTAAGTTCACCGATACCAGTGTTTTTCCTGTACCGCCTTTACCGCTTAGGATCGCGATTCTCATCTTAATTGCCGGCCCGCCCATGAAATCCGGCATGGATTTCATCCAGCAAAGGTAGTTTCCCATCGATAAAAGCAGCAATATTATCCTTGACTGAAGCGAATGTGGTTTTAAACATTTTGATGTCGGCAGCTTTGATCACGTCGGCAGCGTTTTGTCCACATCTGGGTGTCAACAAAGCATTTGCTTTATTATCCACTATGGTTTGTGCCGCTTTAATCCCGGCGCCACCGGTACTTGCTGCCGCGCTGTTATCTATAAATACACTTTCTTTAGTTTCGGTATCATAAATAAGGAAATTGGGAGTACGTCCAAAGGATGGGCATACGTTCGACTCCAAAGTTTTTTCATCTACTGGAATTGCTATTTTCATAAGAATCCTCCGTTTTATTTTGGTTTAAAAATAGTCAATGTTCAATTACTTTTTTAAATCTATAATCAGCCGCCTCGATCCTGATCACCGGTAAAGCACCGGCCACGCCTCTGCTTATGACAACCACGGCCACAACCATTCCCCAATCCATCACAAAGCCGGTATTCACCACCATCAATCGATAGCACCTTTCCGTTAACTAATGATTCAGCCAGCTTTTTCCTGGCCTCGATATAAATGCCTTGAACGGTACTACGAGCCACATTCATCTGGGTGGCGCACTCTTCTTGTGTAAAGCCTTCCAAATCAATCAGCCTTATGGTTTCATACTCGTCAACGGTCATGTTTACATGGTTTTTGGCATCGGCGGATGAATTAAGAGGCCCGAATCTATTGTTCTCGGGCAAACAACAAACTTTTCTCCACTTCATCGGTCTGGCCATAAATCGATCAGCTCCATTCAAATCAGTAAAAACCAGATCGTCTCCCGGTTGTTATAGATCCTCTAATTGCTTATCAATAACTTCGAGTCGATCTTGCAACATGGTTCTTTCTTCATGGAGCAGCTCCTCTTGTGTTTTTGGGGAGATCTGGTTAATAGCAAAACCTCTGCCAAAGCCCCGACCAAAACCGCGTCTGCAAGCAAGTCCAAGACTTAATCCCCTTCCAAAACCAGCTCCATACTTTACTCCATTAGCACCTGTGCAAATTCCTAAACCTCTTCCAGTCATTGATCCAACACCCATTGGGCCGGTTCCATCCATTCTTGGCATACTATTCGCCTCCTTATGGTTTATGACATATGCCATCTATTCTTATTATATCTCGTTTATGGCATATGTCAATAAATATTCTTCCTTTTTTGAAAAAAAAATAACCTCCAAATTATCTCAAACTAAAATTGGCCGATTCCCGCGAAGAGATGGCCTCAATGTCGGAGGCCAAGTAGGGCACACTTTACAAATAATAAAGCCGGGGGACAATATCGCCTCCAGCTTGATAAGGATATTAATTATAACCTATTTTTGATCCGTTCCTCAAAGAACTTTAACTGCTCCTTTATCAATTGAATCTGATTATACATCAGTTGATTATCTGACCGGGATTGTTGCAATTCCTGTTGAGCCGAGAATGTCTCCATGGATTGGCTAATCGACTGAAGGAAATTATCCAACGAATTTTGTTGATCATAGTTCAAATTCTGAGTAAAAGCGACCCCGATTAAGTTTGCCAGAATCGCGAATGGTCCCGGAGGTATGCTAAAAGAGACATTCCAATCATCCTTCGATAAATTTCAACTAATGATATCATATTCCGCCTCTTAAACGATGTGCGGAGTCAAATACATAGTATTCAGAATAACAATGCTTTTTACCACATTTTTACCTAACCCTTGCCCTTCCCATGTGGGAAGGTTGCTCTCGGACCTCCTGTCCTCCGCAACTTCGTCCCCTCCTGGAACACAGGTAACCTTAAGCCTCCGATCCCAAAAAGCATCTGGCCCTCGAAGGCATTGGTTACTCTCCCACTCGGGGGAATCGTCGGGGGTATTGTATCTTTTGTCGCGGGTATTCACTCTCCTCTCGCGGGCATTGTATCTTTTGTCGCGGGTATTCACTCTATCGTCGGGGGAATCGGAGAAAACCTTTTGCTATTTTCCCGTTGATGCAAGATCAAAACAATTTAGGTTTTTCTCCGGAGACTGTCCATGTCATAGTAAATAATAGGTTCTTGCATAGTAAATATGCTGCCTGTGGTGCCAAAAGAAGGCAAGGGCAGTCCGTCATCACCCTTGCCATAATTTACGATCATACAGTATAATCATAAGGAAAGGAGTGGATAGATATGCAAACCAAACCAATTATAAGTAAAGTTATTTTCTTGTTGGTTTTAATGTTATTCACGGGAACCCTATTGACAATTCATTCAATGGATGCCCCACCTGTCTGCAACATAGATTGGACTAACGAAAAACAAACTATTGAAGGTTTCGGCGGTTCCGGGGCTTTTCATCAAGCCGCCAATTTAATGGCATACCCGGAGACCGAACGGGACCAGATCCTTGATTTACTCTTTTCCCAAGACAACGGTATCGGGTTAAGTATCGTCCGTAATATCATCGGTGACGGCGGCGATTGGGGCAACAAAATCGACGGGCCCACACCCAGTATCCAACCTCAAGAAGGAGTTTGGAACTGGACCGGTGACGAAGACCAGATCTGGCTGATGAACGAGGCCAAAAAACGGGGCTGCGATCTGTTTGTCAGCACCGTCTGGTCCCCTCCCGCCTGGATGAAAACCAATAACAGCGTCATCAAAGGCGGCGAATTGCGCCCCGACAAATATCAAGCCTATGCCGATTACCTATCCAACTATGTCCGGGGTTACAAAGAACACCACAATATCGATATCCATGCTATCTCCCTAGCCAACGAACCCGGTTTTGCGGCGCCTTATTCTGCTTGCCTTTGGACTAGCCTTCAGTTCCGGGATTTCATCAAAGGCTACCTCACACCGACCTTAAAACGGGATAATGCCACTGCCAAAGTGATCATCCCCGAAGAAATGAACTTCAGTGAAGATTATGCCCTTGACACCTTAAACGATGACCAAGCCAGCCAGGGTGTTGATATAATTGGGACCCACGCCTATGATTTTAAGGCAAAACCGTTTCCGGTCGCCAAAAGCAAAAACAAATCCATCTGGCAGACCGAGGTTTCCAATATCGGTTTTAATGACGGCAGTATTGATGATGGCCTCAAATACGCCAAACTGCTTCACGATCACATGACTGTAACCGAGGTCAACGCCTGGCTTTTCTGGTGGCTGATCGCTTATAAGCCGGGGGAAACCCTGGTCCACCTGGATACGACTTTTAATACCTTTCAAACCTTTAAACGGCTTTATACCATCGGAAACTACAGCCGTTTCGTCAGGCCGGGATATCTCCGGATCAATACCGACTCCAATCCGGCCCCCAATGTTTTTGTGACGGCATACAAAGATAACGCCAGTGGCAAATTCGCTATTGTGGCTATTAACAACGGTACAAAAGAACAGGCCGTCGCTGTTAAACTGAATAAATTTTCAAAGGTCAAAACAGTTATTCCCTACCGGACTTCGGATAAGGAAAACCTGTCCAAATTGAATAAAATCCCGGTTTCTAAAGGTTCATTCAACGTAACGCTAATGCCAAAAACCGTCACCACCTTTGTAGCAGCCGAAAATGAACTTCCCGGAGAGCTAAGCTTCAAAGAACTTCTCGCGCCCATTGAAGCCGAGAGTTTTGGCGAACAATCCGGTGTGAAATTGGAACCTTGCGTTGAAGGCGGTTCAACAGCAGTATTTATAAACAAAGGCGCTTTCGCCTCCTATCAAAATTATAACTTCTATAACGGCCCCGCCACCTGCGACCTGAGAGTCGCCGTTTCCGGTCGGGGCAAACTGGAACTGAAGCTGGGCAGCCCAACCCTGGGCACAGTGATTGGGAGACATTCTTTTACGGCAGCGGCCAAAAAACCCGCCCCCTGGAAGAATACTCTTTGGGAAACAGTATCCATCCCTATGCAAAAGGTTAGAGGCGTTAACGGTTTTTATCTAGTATTTACCCCTTGGGATGAAGGCTCCAGTTGTAAGGTGAACTGGTTGGAGTTTAAGGCCCCCATCAAACCCCCGGCGGGTAAAATAAAGCTTCAAATGGAAAATGGGACGATTGATGCCAAAACCGATAAAATCACCCCCCACTTTAAAATTATCAACACCGGGACCGTTCCGGTCAATCTGGAGAAAGTTAAGATCCGTTATTACTATACGATTGATTCCCAAGTTGGACAACAATTCGGGTTTAGCATAGGTTCCATCCCAAGTTCGGCCATGAGCGGAGCTTTGGTTAAAATGAAATCTGTTACGCCCCAAGCCAATTATTACTTGGAAATCGGATTCAACGATAGCGCCGGAACACTGGAACCGGGTCAAGAAGCGAACCTTCGCGCGAAGATCTCCACCAGCGGAGCTTACCGCCAGGATAACGACTTCTCCTTCAATCCCGAGCAAGAAGGATTAGTTGATTATCAAAGGGTAGCCGGTTATATCGATGGTAATCTATGTTGGGGCAGCGAGCCTTCATTACTGGTCAATCCGGGGTTTGAGACTGGAGCCGACGGTTGGTTCAACTTCGGTGGCCCCAGCAAAATAACGGTCACCGATGAAACTTCCCATACCGGGACCAACTCGGTTCTGATCACCGGCCGGACTGAAACTTGGCAGGGTGTCGCCCAGGACCTTATCTCCGTGATGAAACCCGGTAAATATGAAGTTTCCGCCTGGATTAAACTGAAGAACAAAGTCAGCGATGCCGGACGGGTCAGCATTAAGCGAACCGATGACCGGGGCGACAATTACTCCTGGGTAGAATCCAAAACCATATCCGATGAAGAATGGACCTGTATTAGCGGTATCTACGAACTTAACGTGACCGGTACCCTGAAAGCGCTCCAGTTATATACCGAAGGTCCGGGGCCGGAAGTTGAGTATTATGTCGATAATGTAGTGATTCGGGAAGTTGTTGGCGAATAACTCCCGTAGGATAAATTGATCTGGAATCCAGCTAAAAATGAGACCTCATGTGGTAATCGGGATATACTATCTAAACGATTGCCAATATGGGGTCTCATTTTATTTGGACATATTGTAAATACAATTGACAAATTGTCCAAAATGGACATTGATATCCTATATTATATCCAAACTTATCTTGAGTGGGATCTTCGATTAATTAAAAACAGCTCCGCTTTAAGCGCTTTTCAAAGATTTGTTAAGTTAACTAAAGGTAACATTTCCAAAAAAAAACTTGCCTAAATAAACATCCAATGCTATAGTATTTTCAAGGCGGTATCCTCGGAGCCGCACTAGCGCGCGATTGTTTGTCGGATCAGTAAAACACCGCTTAGATCGTTAGACTGAGACGGAGGATAGCTTAGTATTATTACGCCTTCCTGTCTCCAGGAAGGTTTTTTTGCGCCTTTTCGTTACCAGTCTATTAAAAGAAAAATTTGATAGGAGGATTTGAATGTCGGATCAAACTAATCAAGAACGCAGTTTATTTGGAATTATGCAATTATCATTACGCAGCCTTATCTTTGGGGCCCTCGGCTCAATCTTAATCACCGCCAGTTCAATGTATGTAGCGCTTCGGATGAGCGCACTCCCCTGGCCCACCATTTTTGTGGCTGTACTGTCAATGGCGCTTTTAAAAGCTCTCGGTAAAACAACCTTGAATGAAATCAATATCACCCAGACCGCAATGTCGGCCGGGGCCATGGTTGCCGGAGGTTTGGCTTTCACCTTGCCCGGTCTTTGGATTAATGGCATTTGGGAAGGCCAGGCATATACCACCGGCAGGCTCTGGCAGGTTATCGGCATCGCTTTGGCCGGCGTAATCTTAGGAAGTGTCCTAACTTGGTTTCTCCGCCAACGTTTTATCGACCATGAAGCTTTACCGTTCCCCATTGGCAAAGCGGCTGCCGATACAATCGTTGTCGGCGACGCCGGCGGTAAAAAATCAGCACTACTCTTTGGAACAATGGGTCTTTCGGCGATCTTCACTTTCTTACGGGACAATTTGGGCTGGATTCCAGCGGCAATCAGCTCCAAATGGCTCTATGCCAAAAATTTTCAACTGGGCTTCTGGATGTCGCCCATGGCTGTCGGAATCGGATATATCATTGGAACCCTCTATACCGGAGTCTGGTTTATTGGGGCTTTACTTTCATATGTGATAATAATTCCGCTGGGAACCGCCTTAAACTTATTCCCCACCGTCCAAGAGGCGGTCAGTTTCAAAAACACCCTGGGCATTGGCTTGATGGTTGGGACCGGTATCGGTGTTCTACTGGCCTATTTCGTTTCATTATTAAAAAAGAAAAATAACACGGTTGTTAAAAACGAGGCGTTGGTGGATGTTCCCAAAGCTAATAAGAAAAAGGTAAGGGTTTGGGCCTTGCTTGGCACAGCCGTTGCCTTCGTTATCACGGTCGCTTGCGGGATCGGCCCTCTCCCCTCTTTTCTGTTAATGCTCGGAGTCCTACTTGCTTCGGCAATGGCCGCAATCATCAGCGGCGAGACCGGAATCAACCCCATGGAAATCTTCGGGATCATTGTCTTACTCGCTGTCCGTTTGATCGTGCCGGTCGACGCCTTCACTTCCTTTATGGTCGCTGCCGCCGTCGCTGTCGCCTGCGGCTACTCCGGAGATATGCTCTTTGACTATAAAGCCGGAAGGATGTTGGGGACCAATCCGGTAGCCCAGATGATCTCACAAATAGTCGGCGGTTTGGCCGGAGCCGTAGTCGCTGCTCTGGCAATGTTCGCAGTGGTTGGGCAATTCGGCGGCGTCGGCCCGGACAAAGGCTTGCCGGCAGGCCAAGCATTTATGGTCAGCCAAATGATTAACGGTGTCGGGGCTCCGGTGGTTTTTGGAATTGCCGTGGCAATCGGGGCTTTGTTATATCTACTTAAAGTTCCTGTTATGACCCTAGGAATCGGGATTTATTTGCCTTTTGAAATATCAGCCCCAATGTTTCTCGGCGGTGCGATTAGATTTATCACAGACCGGCTCCGTCCGAACTCAGCAGGAAACGGAAATATTGCTGCTTCAGGATTGTTGGGCGGCGAAGGCATCACTGGAGTCGGCATCGCTATTTTCAAAATGATTACTGGAGGTTGAAATGGGTAAAATCATCGGAATTGATATTGGAGGAAGCATTACCAAAATTATCGGCTTTGATAATTCGAATATCTTTAGCCCTTTATTAGTCCGAGCCACTGATCCGATTGCCTCAGTTTACGGGGCTTTTGGTAAATTCCTGAGTGCCAATAATTTGGATCTATCGGATATTGAGCGGATCATGGTAACTGGAGTAGGTTCTTCCTATATTACAGCTAAGCTCTATGGTATACCCACCGGTAAAATTGATGAGTTTCGGTCCATTGGAGCCGGAGGACTGTTCCTCAGTGGGCTGACCAATGCCATTATTGTAAGCATGGGCACTGGTACAGCCTTTGTCAAAGCGGACCAGACCGGGGTCCGCCATATTGGGGGTACCGGTATCGGTGGCGGAACTTTGCTCGGTCTCTCCAACCGAATGCTCAATGTCAGAGAATTTAACGACTTGATTGGGACTGCCCAAGGTGGCAGCCTGGCCCATATTGATCTGGCGATCAGTGATATCAGTCATGACGTTCTAGTCAACCTCCCACCGGAGACCACCGCCTCAAACTTTGGAAAATTGAGTGATTTGGCAACCAATGCTGATGTAGCATTGGGAATAATCAACCTTGTTTTCCAAACCATCGGAATGCTGGCGGTGTTCGCTACCAGAATCGACCATACCCGAGATATAGTGCTGACCGGAAACCTTACTAATGTGCCGCAAGCCGGAGAGATATTTACTCAGCTTAACCAGTTGTATAATGTCAATTTTGTGACTCCGCCCAATGCCGAGTTTGCAACCGCTACCGGCGCGGCAATTTCTTTTGTCCAGGGCATCCCTTTTACTGAGATTCCGGTCTAACCCATATCGTAATCGTGTTCAGCGAAGCATTACTCGTAATCGTCTTTTCAATATCGCAACCTTTTTCAAATCCTTTTTCGATTAACCCAATATCTTCCTAATGGGTCCATCAGGGTCGATAATGCCCGCAATCTGGGCATATGGTATTTTAAACTCCAAGACTCCATATGCCCCCGGAGTATACTCATAGGGCTGATAGTAAATGACCAAACTGTCTGGGGTAAGGTAATAATCTTCATCCGGCCCTACCCCTGTAAAAGGCTTAAGCAACGGAATCTGTTCGGCGACAATTTGGGCTTGGATTATTTGATTAATGACCGCCTGATAATTGGAGCCTTTTTGAAAAAGTTGATCAAACTTATATTCATGTCCGGTTTTAAGATTGAGTGTTGTCGAACTGACTCCAGTTACCCCATGGGCAGCCATTTCCGGATAAAAATAATCCTCAAACCGAAGACTCAAGACCCCTTTCATATTAACAGTTGTCTTGTAATTGCTAACAGCTTCACTGACGCTGGTCCCCGGGTCATAATCAGGAATAGCGGCAAAAGCAACCTTTTTAATAGCTGAATTAATCTTGCTTCGCACTTTACTCGATAGATTTACCGTTTTCGGATAAGTCGTCCCTGCCTGTTTCAATAACGCTTGAAGACTTATATTAGCTGAACCCATCAAATCCCCTCCTTAATTTATACTCACAACTCGTCTTTTTTCTATAAAATTGACGGCATTATACCAATAGCCTATGTCCGATTAAGAGAATTGGTGATAATTAATTAAAAAACATAAGTGCTACTGGCGGTTGGCTATTTCGGCTTCTATGATGATTTTTAGGCTAAAAACAAAGCTTTTAATTAAATTAGGCGGTTTCATAATTCCAAAATTTATCATTATAATACAATATATTGATAGACTAATCTGGGTTAGACACTATATATTGTATTATAATCTTACTAAAGGTAATTATGAAACACGCTCATATAGTTAACAGTCAATAGTTAGTGCCTTTTCAAAAAAAATACTTTTGCTTTACTTTTCATTTATTCAATGTTATAATTGACTAGTTCAAGTAATAGTACGGTGAGATCTATTATTTAACCCTTTTAATGCAATAATCGCCTCAAGTTGAGGGGGAAATAATCGCAATCTTCATCCTATTTTGGGCAAACTTTTTTAGGAGGGTTTTATAATGACTCAAGACAAGACTTTAGAGTGCCGTGATTGTGGAGGCAATTTTGTATTTACCGCCTCTGAACAAGAATTTTACGCTGAGAAAGGTTTTACTAACGAGCCTAGCCGTTGCCCCGATTGCAGAGCAGTCCGTAAACAACGCAATGGTGGTGGCAATTCAAGACAAGGTTTCCGTTCCGGACCTAGGGAAATGCATGACGCTACTTGCGCCACCTGTGGCAAATCAACCCAAGTTCCTTTTAGACCCAGCGGTGACCGGCCCGTATACTGTAGTGATTGCTATTCAAGTAAAAACAGTCGCTATTAATTGAACACGTAAATCGAAAGTTAAAATTTCAAAAGCCCCTTCATCACGTGAAGGGACTTTTTTTAAACCTAACCTGACAAATCTATAAAGGAGAATTCGATGATCAATACTAATTTTAAAACGCTTAATATTGGAGGTCTCTCCATAAATCTCCCAATCATCCAAGGTGGTATGGGAGTCGGAATTTCATTATCAGGTTTAGCGTCGGCAGTTGCTAATGAAGGCGGAGTTGGAGTTATTGCGGCAGCTTCGATCGGAATGTTTGAACCCAATTTTACCTCTGATTTCGTAAAATCAAACATTGTTGCGTTAAGAAAAGAAATCCGTAAAGCCCGTCAGATGACTAAGGGCGTTTTGGGTGTCAATATTATGGTTGCCCTTACCAATTTCGCGGATATGGTTAAAACGGCAATCGATGAAGGGATTGATATTATTTTTTCCGGAGCCGGCCTGCCCCTAAACCTGCCTCAGTTTTTGAAGAAAACCGATCGGACCAAGCTGGTTCCAATTGTTTCCTCCCCCAGAGCAGCCGGAATTTTAATCAAACGTTGGGTTGAGAAATTTGATTATGTTCCCGACGCTATTGTGGTAGAAGGGCCTTTAGCCGGCGGCCATTTAGGCTTTAACGAGCAACAACTCCAAAATACCGACTACAACTTAGAAAACATTATTCCAAAGGTTGTTGAGGAAATAAAGAAGTACGAAGAAAAATATCAAAAACCAGTCCCGGTTATCGCCGCAGGTGGAATATACAGCGGCGCCGACATTCGTAAGTTTATAAAATTAGGCGCTTCCGGAGTACAGATGGCGACCCGCTTTGTGACTACGGACGAATGCGACGCTTCCATCGAGTTTAAAAAGGCTTATCTTAACTCCAACGAAGAAGATCTGGTAATTATTAAAAGCCCGGTAGGCATGTTGGGACGAGCGATTAAAAACTCATTCATCGGCGATGTTGCTAAAGGAAAAAAGAAGCCTTTCAAATGCCCGTTTCACTGTATTAAAACTTGCAACTATCAAAAAAGCCCTTACTGTATCGCCCTGGCTCTAATCAACGCCCAACGGGGCAACTTAAGGCGAGGATTTGCTTTTTCCGGCGCCAACGCCTATCGCGCTAAAGAAATTATTCCGGTTAAGAAACTAATCGAAACCTTAACCCAAGAATATCAACTATGTAATTAACTGTAGATTCGTAGACCAAGGGGCTATTGCAAAATACAAAATTTTGTTCCAGCCCTTTGGCATTTTAACAGTATCCACAGCCTACCGGCTACTGCGTCACTTTAACTCTGTTTTGAAAGTATTCTTCGATCTAATAATCCAAAACAAGGCTACCCCCGCGAAAACCGCTACAATAACCTCCGCCGTCACAACGTTTATTAGTTTGGTTTGGTAAAGCCCGGCGGGAACATCAACCATAGTATGAAGTAAGATAGCATAAACCAGATACCGGTAACGTTTTGTCATAACACCATGTAATACTAATAGAGATAAACCTATCTGGATAATGAGCGCCAAGATCCTTTCCAGACCGCCAAAAGCAAATAACCACGATGGGGTGTTAATTAGAGAGTCTTTTATGTTTTGGGCGACACTTGCCGGAATTTTGGACCCAATCTGGCTTTCGAATTTTCCGGTATTAATAAGTATACTAAAAGTGATATTATTGATCATCGACATACCAACTAATAATATTGATTCGATCCCGCCGTGTCCTGTGCCGAAGGCCAAACCGTTCTTCCACTCAAGCTCGTTACGGAGTAAATATTTGTAACCTAAAAACCGGCCGGTTTCTTCAAAAATACCAGCGGTGACAGCTAAGAAAAGAGTCAGAAACAAATAATTAAAGAACGAATCTCCCCCGATCAAATTTTTATACCAGTCCATCTGCGCCAACCAGCTTAAAATCGGTATTCTGAGAACTATCTGAAACACAAAGAAAACCAACGCCCCTACTAATGACACTTTTAGAGAGATTTGATAACGTTTATAGAAGTATACCGCCAAACCAATCGGAAGCATTATTGCAACCATTCCAGAAAAGATCATCCAAAAGATCGAAATGTTGTTAACCATTAGCCCTCCTTATTCCATTAATGGATAAGCTTTAAAAAATCGGCTTAACTAAATTATTGTTACCCTCAGCCGTCTAATTATAACATAATCTTCGAATATTTATCCTGCAAACTCAATAGCGTAATCAAACATTAACTCTAGGTTGTCAATTTTCTTTAGATAGACTTGAACAAAATGATAAAAATTGTTAGAATACACTTTGAAAAAGAAAAAATTACTGTATGGAGGTTCTTTAAGATGGATGATCTGAAAAAACAAACCAAACAATTTCAGGCTGAAACCAAACAGCTATTGGATCTGATGATCCACTCGATCTATACCAACCGCGAGATTTTTTTGAGAGAATTAATCTCCAATGCTTCCGACGCAATCGATAAAATCAGGTTTCAATCCCTGACCAATCTTGATCTACTTGAAGACGACTCCGAGTTTGAAATCCGTTTAGCCGTCGATGAGGCCGATCATACTTTAACCGTTTCCGATAACGGAATCGGCATGACCTACGATGAAGTAGTTGAAAACATTGGGACTATCGCCAAATCCGGGACCAGAGCCTTTTTAGAAAAAATGCAAACTACAGGACAGAACCAAGATCCAGCCGAACTAATCGGTCAATTCGGCGTCGGGTTTTATTCCGCTTTTATGGTTGCTGATCAAGTAACTATAATCACCAAAGCCCCAGGTGCAGCCAAAGGCGTCAAGTGGCAATCAACCGGTGACGGGGAATATACTATCGAAGAGATTGACCGCGAAAAACGCGGGACCTCAGTTATTATGAAACTTAATGAAGAATATCGTAATTCCGAAAAATCCGAGGAAAACTTCTTAAACCAATATACCATCGAAAATCTAATCAAAAAATATTCAAACTATATCCGTTATCCCGTAAAGATGGACTTCACCAAAGAAGAAAAACCCACCGATAAGGAGGGTAACGAGATCAAAGATGCTGCCCCGGTTTTTTCCGTTGAGACCCGGACGCTAAACTCAATGACCCCTCTTTGGGTAAAGAATAAATCTGAAATTAAGCCCGAAGAATACCATGAATTCTATCAGAATGTTTTTCATGATTGGAACGATCCCTTAGAAGTGATTCATACCAAGGCGGAAGGAGTCGTCGAATATACGGCGTTACTCTTTATTCCCTCCCACGCGCCTTTTGACTACTATACCAGAGATTTTAAATCAGGTATCAAACTTTTTTCCAGAAACGTTTTTATCATGGACAACTGCCAGGAACTGCTCCCTGATTATTTGGGATTTGTCCGGGGCCTGGTCGATTCTGCCGACTTCTCCCTCAACATTTCCAGGGAGATTCTCCAGCAGAACCGTCAGCTAAAGTTAATTGGTAAAAACCTTGAAAAAACCGTATTAAAAAACTTGGAGAATCTTTTAAATAAAGAACGTTCCAAATATGAGTCATTCTGGAAGGAATTTGGCAAAGCCATCAAAGCCGGTATTTATATGGACTTTCAATCCAAGGAAAAACTCCAAGATCTACTCCTCTTTTCTTCCTCTCATACCAAGGATGAAGGCCTAACCACTTTGGCTGAATATCTTAAACGGATGCCTGCTGAACAAAATGAAATCTATTATGCGGCAGGTAAAGACCGGAACGCAGTGGAACGATTGCCCCAAATGGAGATCTTACGGGAAAAAGGATATGAAGTCCTCTACCTCTTTGATCGGGTCGATGAATTTACCATTGATAGCCTCCATAAATATCAAGAGAAACTATTCAAATCCATCAGCCGGGGTGATCTTAATCTGACCGGTGAAAAAGAGCAGGAGTCCAAGAAAGCCACTGAAGAATTGAGCAAAGAGAACGAAGATCTGCTAAAAGCCGTCAAAGAACATCTGACTGAAAAAGTGACCGATGTAAAATTGAGTAATCGGTTGAAATCAAGTGCGGTCTGCCTGGTCAGCTCCGAACATGGAATTAGCCTGCAAATGGAGCAAATCTTAGCTGAAATGGACCAAAAGATGATGCGGGCCTCCCGAATCCTGGAGCTGAATCCGAACCATCCACTCTTCGTAACCTTGAAAAAGCTATTTGAAGCTGGTCCCGATAGCGAAAAGTTCAAGGATTACATCGACCTCCTTTATGGGCAGGCATTATTAATTGAAGGTTTGGCTGTTGAAGACCCGCAAGCCTTCGCTAACAAAGTAGCCGGATTGATGGTTGCGGCAGAGGAATAATTTGAAAACCGGAGGCGCCGAGGTTCGAGAGGCTTCCAAAGTTAAGGTTGCAGGCATGCTGGACGCTTTTGAGCATCCGTTGGATTTTACCGCTGAAAAAAATATCAATGAACTGATTTCCTATGTCAAAAGTTTGAGCTAATAAAAAAACTTCGTGTTCTTCGTGCCCTTCGTGGTGAAAATGGTTTTTAGGCTAGTTTTTAGGCTAACTTAAGCTGTATTTTACCATGAAGAACACGAAGGCCGGAGGAAAAATTTAAGTTCTTACAGTTGCATCAAAATTTAGATTTGATAAAGCTCCCCATATTTCTTCTTCAAATATTTTATATAAGGCCCGATCTCCAAATCCCTACCGGTAGCTTTTTTAATGATTTCCGCCGCTGAATACTGACGGCCGTAACGGTAAATGTTCTCCTTCAGCCAACCATGCAGGCTGCCGAAATTCCCTGCCGCAATCTCAGCCGGAATATGGGGATGGGCTTCTATCGCCGCCTCGTAAAACTGAGCGCTCAAGATATTGCCCAAAGTATAACTCTGAAAATACCCGCCAATGGTCCCGCTATACCAATGCATATCCTGAAGGACCCCCAAGGTGTCATCGGGTGGGACTACTCCCAAATCTATACGATACCTTTCATTCCAAACTTCGGGTAAATCCTTAACAGCCAGTTTTCCCTCTAATAATGCCGTCTCCAGGTCAAACCTGATCATTACATGTAGGTTATAAGTGACTTCATCGGCGTCGGTCCGAATCAATGAACATTCCACTTTATTGATGGCCCGGTAAAAAGCATCCAAAGAAACTCCTTTTAACTGTTGGGGAAATGAAACTTGAAGCCTTGGATAAAAGTACTCCCAGAAGTAACGGCCACGGCCCACAATATTCTCCCATAACCGGGACTGACTTTCATGGACCGCCATTGAAGCGCCGTCAGCTAAAGGGGTTCCGTCAAATTTGGGATTTATCCCTTGCTCGTAAAGGGCATGGCCGGTTTCATGAATGGTGCTGAACAAAGCCTCGGCCAAATAATTCTCTTTGACCCGGGTTGTGATCCGAACATCATTAATTCCAAAGCTAGTCGTGAATGGGTGTGGACTTTTGTCCTGACGGCCTCTTTTGAAGTCATAGCCAAGGCTTTGAGCCACCTCTAAGCCGAACTCCAACTGCCCGGCCTCGGAAAATTGCTGCCTTAAGCAGGAATCATCGGTCTTAGTTTGGGAAGTGACTGCTTTAACCAAGGGCACTAGTTCCGCCCGAAGTTTTGCAAAGATAGGCCGAATAATGGCAACGGTCATTCCCTGATCCAACTGATCGATTAAGGGATCGGCGATATGTTGATAACCGGGATAAAAGTCCGCCATTCGCCTACTGTATTCCAGGGTTTTTTCAAGCAGAGCCTCAACTATTTTGAAGTTATGTTCCTGTCTAGCCCGGGTCCAAGCCTCGTATGTTTTTGAGGTATGTTCGGAGAATTCCGCAGCAAAGGACGGCGGTATCTTTATTGCTTGATGATAATCGCGGGTAGTCGCTCTAATTAAAGCGGCATCTTCCGATTCCGGAGGAAACTTAGAAAGTAATGGCTGGAGATCATCTAAAAGCTTTCCCATCGCTGGGGCAATGAATTTCTCATGGGCCAACCGCTCCAAGGTCGCCACTTGTCTGCCCCGGGACTCTGCCCCGCCAGTTGGCATGAAAGTCATCTGATCCCAAGATAAAACCGCCAACGCCGCTTTTAAATCGTTAATCTCGGATAAATATTCTTTCAATTTCTTCAATTTGGAATCCATTGCCAACTCTCCTTATGACATAATCCTACTACCCGTCATTTATTAGAAATTTTTCCTACGTTCTTGATTAAAATCGAAACTGTGCCATTGGGATGATTGATAAACTCAATCATCTCCTTATTATTATAATAAGTTGCAGGGAAATTTATTTCAATCCCGGTATCGGTTTTGATCTTATGGCTCCCGAATTTCCGTTCCGCCAACTTCGGCGTAAGTTCAATCCGTTCCTCCTCGATCCCGGCTTCTTTAATCTCAGCCAGATATTCCTTTTGGGCAGCAGGGTTATCCTTGAAAATCTCCCGGGCTACGCTTTGAACCTCTATCGAATTGAACTCCTCCATATTTTCAGTAACTTTTTTACGCAACTTGGCTATGCTATCAAATTTCTCATTATTATACTTTTTACCAAGCCTTTCTGCGACTTGACTAATAATTTTAGCTTTGGCGGCCCTGGACAATTTGTCGCTACATTTTAAAAACTTCTTCGATAAATAATACTCCTTATTACCATCGATTTCATATTCCTTCTCTATTAAACGGATGCTGAAATCAGTGAGGTTAATCAAGATACCCTCCTCCGGTTTCTGATTCTCCCCCGGCAAGACTGTCCGTTGTTTGACAAGTAAATTAATGTTGGTTTCACCCTGGTACTCAACATGATGAATGTAATTGGTCCGGTAATTCAGTTTCAGCAGGCCTAGAAACGGGAGATCATCAATTAGGATCCGGCAGCAAACCAAATCCGCAGCCGGGATAGTAGGTTGAGGGGAAATTATCTCATACAGCATCCGGGCAATTTCTTGACTGATAGCGATAAAATCTTCGCCCGATTGCAAATCTTCGCATAGTTGCCGGACCCGGTTCGGCCCCTCCACAAACTCGGCATCTTTGAGATTATCGTCAGCTAACATCTTTTGAAGCAAGTTTTCAATAAACTCGTAGCCTTCTTGTTCCGAGTCAATTTCTTGATTAGATAATACCGGAGCGCCGACACTGGTATCCAAGATATGTAAGACGATATTTTTAATAAAGACGGAATGGTTCTCCATAGTAGCACCTCTCAGTTGAGATCAGATAATACCATAGTGATCGTAATCCTTTAAAAATAAGACCATCACTCATAGATGGTCTTATTCTTTAAAATCAAAATCATATTTTAAAGTCAAGCCAGAGCCGGAAAAACGGATTCAGGCGCAAAAACCACTCCCACCAATCCGGGGCCGGTATGGGCTCCTAATGCTGGCGCAATTAAGCTCGATGGCAGCCATTTGCACTTGAAAACCTCTTCTAATTTCTGTTTTAAAAACTTAACCCCATCCAGATTGTTACCGTGTAAAATTTGGAGACGCAGTAGGCTTCCGGGAGGATGTTTTTCCAAAACCAGTTCCACTATTTTGTTGAGCGCTGCAGTCATAGTCCGAACCTTGCCGTGTTGGACATAAGTTCCGCCTATCTTTTCCACACCAATTATCGGTAGTATATTTAAGAGTGAAGCGAGTAACCCTTTCAAATGATTGATCCGTCCGCCATGAATTAAATATTTTAATGAAGGCAAGGTATAAAGAGTATCAGTGGCATCGCTGATCTGCTTTACTAAAGTTAAAATTTTTTCCTTAGGCCAACCCACTTTAATAGCTTTTGCGGCAGCTTCAATTTGCCACCCTTGGGCGCCGGATAAGGTTTTAGTATCTACCAAAGTGACTTTTGCTTCCGGGACTGTTCCTGCGCCAATCCGGGCGGAGTTGATCGTACCGCTCAAACCGGAAGAGATATGAAAGGAGAGTATCTCGGGATCATTCGCGGCCAACTTGTGATAAACTTCGGCAAACTCCCCGGCTGAAGGTTGGGAAGTATTAGGGAAACTTTTGGTTGACTCCAGTAAACGGTAAAATTCTTCCGGTTGAATGTCCTCTCCGCAACGATAAGTTTTACCATCCAAGGTAAAGGTAAGCGGGACATAGTGAATCTCTAATCCAGCTTTCTGTTCCGGGGTTAAATCTGCCGAGCTGTCGGTTACAATTTGCATTTATCATTCCTCTTAGTATCAGATTTTGTTTTATCATATGATTTTTTTATAAACAGACATTCGATATAACTGCTAGTTATTCCTCTGTAAAAATCTTACGGATATCATTTAAAAATAATATTCTCCTCTGACCTTCACCTAATGCTTTACTTGCCCCTGTTTCTTTATGATATAATAGCTACATACTCTCTTGACACGAACATCTGTTTGTTATACTGTATTAACGAATGTGATATTATCAGATAGTCACCAACCCCGTCTTGTCGGGGCACATTAAAGAATGAAGATAGGTTTTAAAGTATTTTCTGAGTAGCACTAGCCTATCGTCTATTATTTTAGCTTCGTAAAGGAAGGTTTAATCATGGCCAAGTCTCATCAAAACGAATCTTACGGTAATCATAGTATCAGCGCCCTCAAAGGTGCCGATCGAGTCCGGCTTCGTCCGGGTGTGATCTTCGGCTCCGACGGTCTCGAAGGTTGTCAACATTCCATTTTTGAAATATTATCTAATTCCATTGATGAAGCCCGTGAAGGTTTCGGTAGTCTAATCGAGGTAACTCGCCATAGCGACCGTTCGATTACAGTCAAAGACCAAGGCCGGGGGATTCCCCTTGACTTTAACTCTAAAGAAAACCGTTTCAACTGGGAACTGGTCTTTTGTGAACTGTATGCCGGGGGCAAATATAAAAATAATACCGGATTAAACTATGAGTTCAGTTTAGGCTTGAACGGTCTCGGTAGTTGCGCTACCCAATACAGTTCCGAATATATGGACGTTATAGTTTACCGTGACGGTCACCGGTTCGACCTTCATTTCGAAAAAGGCCAAAATATTGGCGGGTTGAAGAAAGAGAAATGCAAATACGAACAGACTGGGACCATTATTACCTGGCGTCCGGATTTGGCCGTATTCACCGATAATAACATCCCCTTGGAATATTACCAAACCATCTTAAAAAAGCAAGCTGTGGTCAACGCCGGCCTCACCTTTAAGTTCGTTGATGAAGCCAGCGGTCAATCTTTTGAATATCTCTATCAAAACGGGATTCAAGATTATCTAAAGGAAATAAATCAAGAGAAAGGCTTCTCAGAGATTCAATTTTATGAAACCGCCGCCAAGGGTAAGGATCGGGAAGACAAGCCCGAATACCGGGTTAAAATGCAGATTGCCTTCTGTTTTAACAATGAAATAAATCTCTTAGAATACTATCACAACTCAAGTTTCTTGGAACATGGCGGCGCTCCCGATAAAGCGGTGAAGAACGCCTTTGTATATGAAATTGACAAAGCTCTTAAAAACCGAAATAAATATAACAAGGACGAAGCCAAAGTAACCTTCGCCGATATTGAAGATAGCCTGATCCTAATAGTCAACTCTTTCTCCACCGAGACCAGCTATGAAAATCAGACCAAAAAATCGATCACCAATAAATTCATCCAAGAAGCGATGACTGACTTTCTCAAGGAACAATTGGAGATCTATTTCATCGAAAACAAGCTGGAAAGCGAAAAAATCCTGGAACAAGTTTTGGTTAATAAACGTAGCCGCGAGACTGCCGAACGGACTAGGGTCAATATTAAGAAAAAACTCAGCGGTAATATTGATATTTCCAACCGGGTCAAAAAATTCGTCGATTGCCGGACCAAAGACATCAATAAACGAGAATTATACATTGTGGAAGGGGATTCGGCCCTGGGTTCCTGTAAGATGGGACGTGACGCTGAGTTTCAAGGAATTATGCCGGTCCGGGGCAAGATTCTTAATTGCTTAAAAGCGGAATATGATAGCATCTTCAAAAGCGAGATCATCGTTGATCTCCTTAAGGTCTTAGGTTGCGGCGTGGAGATTCAATCCAAACACAACAAGGACTTAAATACCTTTGATATCCATAATCTCCGCTGGGACAAAATTATTATTTGCACCGATGCCGATGTGGACGGTTTTCAGATTCGCACTCTGATCCTGGCCATGCTTTATCGACTTGTTCCGACTCTGATCTCTTCCGGCAAAGTCTTCATCGCAGAGACACCGCTTTACGAGATAACTACCAAAGATAAGACTCACTTTGCCTATACCGACAAGGAAAAGAATGAGATTCTAGCTAGAATTAACGGCAAATATACCATTCAACGCTCTAAAGGCTTGGGTGAAAACGAACCGGAGATGATGTGGGAAACCACCATGAACCCGGCCAGTCGCAGATTAATACAAGTAGTCCCCGATGACCTGGAGAAGACCGAATACTACTTCAACTTACTCTTAGGCGACAACCTCCAAGGCCGCAAGGAATTCATCGAAGAAAACGGTTCCAAATATTTGGATTTGTTGGATGTGAGTTGAGATAGGAGTCGGGAGATAGGAGTTAGGAGTTAGGAGACAGGAGACAGAAGGCAGAAGATAGAAGAAAGAAGGCAGTGTTTTTGAAAGAAGAATCAAAGAAAACGCATCGTAGGGGCGATTCATGAATCGCCCCTTGACCCGATTTAATCGCCTTTGACCCAATAACAAACACCAAATAAAAATAGATGTTCGAGCAACCAAGGAGGATTACATGTCGGTCCCAAATTCAATACCTCAAAAAATCGTCGCTACCCTGGAACAAAACTATATGCCCTATGCCATGAGCGTCATCGTTTCACGGGCGATCCCGGAGATCGACGGTTTTAAACCTTCTCACCGTAAACTGCTTTATACCATGTATAAAATGGGTCTACTCTCCGGCACCCGGACCAAATCTGCTAATGTAGTTGGTCAAACGATGAAGTTAAATCCCCATGGGGATATGGCCATCTATGAAACCATGGTCCGCCTGGCCCGGGGTAATAACTCCCTACTTCATCCGTTCGTTGATTCCAAAGGGAATTTTGGTAAACACTATTCCAAAGAGATGCAATTCGCCGCCCCCCGTTATACCGAGGCCAAATTGGACAAGATCTGCGAAGAAATCTTTAAAAATTTGGATAAAAACACCGTTGATTTTATCGATAACTATGATGGCACCATGAAAGAACCCACCCTCCTACCAACCACCTTCCCAAACATCCTGGTCAATGCCAACCAGGGAATTGCCGTTGGTATGGCCAGCAATCTTTGTAGTTTCAATTTAAAAGAGGTTTGCGAGACTACCATCGGACTAATTCAAAACCAGGACCTGGATTTGACCCAGACACTGAAAGCTCCGGATTTTTCTACGGGAGGACAACTTATTTACGACCAAAATGAAGTTCAAAACATTTATAACTCAGGCCGGGGTAGTTTTAAAGTCC
>Ga0123334_1002249_pt1 | contig 22547 bp, 15 predicted proteins | sample BiotimSIPDNA_FD_89706 | JGI IMG/M metagenome (GOLD analysis project Ga0123334, IMG submission 89706) | Anaerobic biogas reactor microbial communites from Washington, USA - Biogas_R1 time_0 SIP DNA | ecosystem: Engineered > Bioreactor > Anaerobic > Unclassified | place: Washington, USA... | reverse complement strand
ATCTCCGCCAGGCGTTTAACTGCATCTTCCAGTTCGGCGCCATCCCTGAAAACACCCACCTGGCGGGTCATCAATAATGTCGCCTCCTGCCGGATCTTAAAGGGGCAGTCATCCTGTTTGCCCTGTACCCGCCCGGCAAGCAGGAAGTTCCAGGGTTCCAGATAACGGGAGACTGCTGTTTGGGAAAGGGATGGCCAGTGCTCCTTCCCTACTAATTTAGCTGCCGTTTGGCCGGCCCGCCGGCCAAAAACCACTGTTTCCAGCAGGGAATTGCCTCCCAGCCGATTGGCCCCGTGGACGCTCACATTGGCGGCTTCACCTGCCGCCAGGAGACCGGGTATATTAGTCATCCCCCAAATATCGGTTCGTATGCCGCCCATACTGTAATGCTGGGCCGGTTCTATGGGAATAGGGGTCCAGGCTGCGTCAATACCGGCATAGCGTGCAGCCAGGTCCTTTACCTGGGGCAGGCGCTGCTGCAGCAGTTCCTCTCCCAGGTGGGTTAAATCCAGGTGCACATATTTATCTTCTATGCCGCGCCCCTCTCTTATTTCTTTAAAAATTGCCCGGGAGACAAGGTCCCGCGGGGCCAGTTCCATTTTTTGAGGCGCATAACGGGCCATGAAGCGATCCCCGTCCTTGTTCCTAAGGTATCCCCCTTCTCCCCTGGCTGCTTCGGATATCAGGATATTGGTTCCGAAAAGCGTTGTAGGGTGAAATTGGACAAATTCCATGTCTGAAAGAAGGGCGCCTGCCCGGTAGGCAATTGCCATTCCGTCCCCCGTGTTGGCATAGGCGTTGGTCGTTTTAGCGAAAGCCCGCCCGTAACCTCCGGTAGCCAGGATCACCACTTTGCAACGAATAATCTCAAGTTTTGCCCTGGCCAGGTCATAGACCAGCGCCCCGGCAATCTGTCCCTCCTCAACCAGCAGTTCCAGCAGGTGCCACTCGGGATAAATTTTTACCCCCCTCTCCAGTACTTTCTCAAAAAGAGTATGGAGCACTACATGCCCTGAAACGTCTGCTGCAAAACAAGCCCGGGGGAAACCTGCGCCTCCCAGGGAACGCTGGGCCAGACCGCCCTCAGGGTTACGGCTCCAGAGCACGCCCATGCGTTCCAATTCCCGGATTAATTCCGGGCCTTCGGAGCAAAGCACCTCTATTGCGTCCTGATCGCCCAGGTAGTCGCTACCTTTCACAGTATCAAAAATATGAGCAGCTATACTGTCGTCCTCTCCCAGGACGGCGTTAAAACCACCCTGGGCCGCCCCGCTGTGGGAACGGGTGGGATAAATCTTACTCAAGACTGCAACATCACTCTTTTCTGTTGCTGTCAGTGCAGCCATGAGGCCTGCAAGACCTCCGCCCACAACCAGCACCTCGTGAATCAGCATGAACTTCACCTCCTGAAGTTAAGTCAAAGTATACTAGAACAAAGCAGCCAAGTTTTCCACATGCTCCAGGTCTAAAACGGTTTTTCCCAGCATTTCAGCCTTTTGCTCCCCCCACGGGCCTGCGGCCAGGTCATAAAACTTTTGGAGCAAATCACCGGCTGATAGTGGGTTTTCCGGGTCACCCCGGGGAAAATCTGTCTGTCCGCAATAAGACAGGCCGGAATTTGTTTTAATTTCTATCTCAGCCGGCCAGCGTGCGGGGTGGACTGCATCCAGGCCGGCGTCTAGAATCAACGATACAACGGACATCAACTGCCGGATATCCGGGTCCGCCAGCGTTTCCGGAGTAAAATCCGTCAGACCGCAGCTTCCCTTGATTAAGGCCAGGGCCACACAGAAGGGCAGACTGAACTTCGCTGCGTAGACAGTATCCGGCTGATGGTTCGCGGTTATACTTAAAGCTGTGCTGTAGGTACGGACGGTCAAGCCCGCCACATCAGAAGACCTGATGCGGTGCCTGGCGACCAATTCCAGAACCAGATCCACCGCCGGGTGGGTGTGGCGGCAGGAAGCGTGGATTTTAAAGGAGTTTTCCTCAATCTTATAGGGGGAACAACCAAGACCTTTAGTAATTTTATCCAGATCGTAAGCAGAAGCAGTGGCCCGGCAAAATCCCCTATCCCCCTCAATAATTGATGCTGCGCCGGTAAAACCTTCTTTTGCCAGCAAGGCTGCCAGTACGCCGTTTTGGGCCGCTTTTCCCGGGTGCAGGTGTTTGGACATGGAGCCGTCCAGCAAAAATTCCCATAAACCGGCGGCCTGGGTTCCGGCGTTTCCCAGCGCCCAGACCATCTGTTCCCGGCTCAAGCCCAGCAGTTTAACGGCCGCAGCAGCTGCCCCGAACGTACCGCAGGTCCCGGTGGTATGCCAGAAGTAATAGTGGGAAGGGGTAACAGCCTCACCGATCCGGATTGCTACTTCGTACCCGGCAACGATAGCCTCAAGCAGCTGACGGCCCCCTGCGCCGGTCATTTCAGCTACAGCCAGAGCCGCCGGAATAACAGCAGCACCGGCATGGATGATTGCAGCCCGGTGTACGTCGTCCAGCTCCACAATGTGTGAAGCCAGGCCATTACCCAGGGCTGCACTTAAACAGGAAGTCTTCTCCCCGGTTGCCAGTAGTGTTGCCTGGGGAGCCCCCCCCTGATTCCTGAGCACAGCCAGCATCCTTTGCGAAGGTTCCTGCAGCCCGCCGGCAGCGGCTGAACCAAGCCAATCCAGGAATGCCAGCTTGGCTGCCTGCACAGCAGCATGAGACAACCTTTCAAAACAGATATTCTCAATAAAACCCGCCAGGCGGCTTGAGATCAAAAGAATCACCTCATTTTGATCCATGGTGTATGGCGAGACTGTTTAAGCACGGCCGAATTCTCTTTTTTTAAACAACAGCCGGTCATTGTACGTGCCCGGTCGCCAAAACTAAACTGTAAGAACATATTCCTATTATTTCAAGATACTGTCCCGTATGTCCGTTGTTAAAATCTCTTTTCGAGATATCCATTCGACACGAATGATTTTAATCCTTTCTAGAAGACTTAATCAATCTAATTGCAGAATAGTCTAAAAGAATGTGAAAATACTCATGATACCATCAAATGGATAATTTTACCGAATTTCCCTTGCCCAATCTCAATTGCACATGAGGTTCGGATACCTGTATACACCTGCAAAAAATCATCCCTTATTAAGAAAAATCCGCAACACTTTGTTATGAGCAAAGTGTTGCGGATTTTTTATGCTGGAATTCCGGTCCCGGAACCTTTAGTTTCAGATACTTAATGGGTCCTTACAACCAATTACCTGCGCCAGCAAAGGTTCACCAGCAAAGGTAAAGCGGCTGTTTAACTAAAGATTTTTAAATTGTTACAGCAATCCTTGCGCCTTCCTCAATTGCCTGGATCGCTTTTCTTGCTTTTACGGCATCTCCGATAACATATAGCTCAGCAGCTACCCTTCCTTTTAGTTTTTCTTCCAGGGGATTGTAAGCCTTTGACCCTAAGGCCAGTACGATGCTGTCGAAGCCCGCAATCTTTTCTTCCCGGCCGTCTTTTAGATAAACAACACCATCATCTAAAAACTCTTTAACCACAGCGCCGGTCAGGCAAGAAACACCATACTCTTTTAAGCGCTCCATTAAATATATCCTGGGCCCATCCGGCATATCCTTTGCTAATTCCGATTCCATTTCAATTATGGTTACTTTGCGGCCATGTTCGCCGAGATAATCCGCAGTCTCAGCCCCAACCATGCCTCCGCCGACAACCAGAACCTTATCTCCCACACCTGTTTTTCCGTCGAGCACGTCGACAGCTTTCGCGAATTTGGGGTTATCTATTCCTTTAATGTCAGGAAGCAACGGTACACCGCCTGTTGCCAGGATCACCACATCGGGGCTTTCTTTTATCACCAATACTGGGGTGACCTCTACACCCAGTTTGTACTCCACACCATATTTTTTGCCCATTGTAATATAATATTTAATTGCTCGTAGTATATCGTCTTTAGTGGAGGGAATGCCTCCTATCCTGAACTGGCCGCCCAGTACCTTTTGTTCTTCATACAGAGTCACCTGGTGGCCTCTCCTGGCGGCAATCCAGGCCGCTTCCAAACCAGCCGGCCCGCCTCCTACGACCATAACCTTTTTGGGTTTTTCAGTTTTTTCTATTTTTAGAGTCCCTTCCCTGCCCGTAAAGGGATTGACCAAACAACTGATTTTTAAGTGCTCCGGGTCGAATAAATAGCCTACACACCCCTGCAGGCAGGCAATACAGGGAGATATTTCCTCCGGTGCATTGGCAGCCACCTTGTTCGGCCACTCGGGATCAGCCAGTGATTCCCTGCCCAAAGCAATCATATCCGCCTTGCCGGCTTGCAGGATGTCCTCTGCCAAAAAGGGATCATTGATCCGTCCCACTGTGATGACCGGAATTTTAACTGATTTTTTAACTTCTTCCGCAGCAACTGCGTTAAATCCCGGCGGGATGGCCCCCGGTACGAACATCCAGTGCATACTGCCGTAAGTACACACTGATATATGAACAGCATTGACGCCTGCCTGCTCCACAAGCCTTGCTATAGCCCTGGTTTCATCAATAGCCCTTCCACCATGTACCTTTTCGTCACCGCTCATTCTGAAGATTAGCGGATAACCGTTTCCGACTTCCCGTTTTATACTTCTGATAATCTCAAGGGGAAATTTCATCCTGCTGATGAAGCTGCCGCCGAACTCATCAATTCTTTTGTTAGAATAAGCCGACATGAATTGTGCAATTAAGTAACCGTGCGCGCCGTGAATTTCCACCGCGTCAAAACCGGCATCCCTGGCTCTTACCGCCGCATCCCTGAACTTTCCAATAAGCTCATAGACTTCCTGGGTTGAAAGCTCATGGGGTATCTCCTTCATTACCGGGCAAGGGACAGCCGATGGAGCAACCGGTTGTTCACCAATAATATCCTTTGAAGTTTGTCTGCCGGCATGGTGAAGCTGCACGGCAATCTTGGCTCCATACTTGTGCACCTCGTCCACTAGCTTTTTCCAGCCGGGAATAAATTCATCGCTCCACAAACCAGGCTCGAAGGGAATCGCCTTTCCGGCAGGCTCGACAGCCGTTACTTCCACAATGATCAATCCAAAGCCGCCCTTTGCCCTGGCCACATGATAGTCAATCAACTGTTGAGAAACACTACCGTCCGGATTGGCGTAGTTTGACCCCATGGGCGGCACCACAAAACGGTTTTTTACCTCCATTGAGCCAATTTTAATTGGTGACAGCAAAGCCGGGAAATTCATAAAGACCCTCCTTTTTAGTATGATCTCTACAGGTACTGAATTGAACCATTGTAAATCAGCAGAGTGTTGACAAAGGCAAATAAAAAACTTTTATCTGCTAGACTATGGTTATATAACCGCAAATTTTATGCCAAATGATAATAAGACAGGACAAAGGAATGAAAGTCTACTGTTATGCTAAAATAGGCGGTTTTTTACCTGTAAATCCTATTCAGCACTTAAGCCGGAGGGGTTAATAAGGAAAAATTGTGCGATGAGTGTATATATTTTATACGCCAGCCAGATTCAAGTAGCAAATGATAAAGAGTTCTTTTAATTGACAAAAAAACATAAAACACATAACAATATATATGATATATATATGCCCAATCCTGAATTTCCCTGTATAGATTTAAAACACTTATTACAGTCCTTGTTAATGTCTTGTTTAATTTTTTTACACTAAAAACATCAGACTATATTATATTTTTTTATTTTACGATAAAGAGTGGCCCTAGTGATGCCCAGGCTGCCGGCAGCGAGTGTTATATTTTTGTTGCATTGCTTGAGCGTTTCGATGATATTCTGTTTCTCTAATTCTTCCAGTGTTTTTAAATTTACCGCAACATCCGCGCCGGCTTTAAGACCGGGTGGCAAATCATTAACCGTTACCGTACTGCCCTTCATACTGTTCAAAAAATAAATTACCGTATTCTCAAGTTCCCGTACATTTCCCGGCCAGTCAAAGGCTGAAATAATACGCCTAACCTGAGGCGATACTATTATAGATTCCGCTATGCTCTGTGCAGAAGCATGTTTTCTGATAAAGTATTGCAATAATACTTCTAAGTCTTCTTTTCTTTCCCTTAATGGCGGAATATTTAAAACAAACACAGACAGCCTGTAATACAAGTCATTTCTGAAGCTGCCGTTCTCTACTTCCTTGAGCAAATTCTTATTGGTAGCTGCTATAATTCGTACGTCCAGTGGAATGATCCGGGAACCCCCAACTCTCACGATGTATTTTTCCTGTAAAACCCTTAAAAGGTTGGTCTGTACTGTTAAGGGCATATCCCCTATCTCATCTAAAAAAATTGTGCCGCCGTTGGCAAGTTCAAATTTACCGGCTTTTCCACCTTTTTTTGCTCCCGTAAAGGTGCCTTCTTCATAACCGAACAGTTCGCTCTGAATCAAGTCTTTAGGCAGCGCAGCGCAGTTAACCGCAATAAAGGGTCTTTTCAGGCGGGGACTGTAATTATGAATGGCTTGAGCAATTATTTCCTTACCGGTACCGCTTTCGCCCTGGATTAATGTGGTAGTATCTTTAAAAGAAATGTTTTTTGCATTCCGCACCAATTCCTCCATTTCCCTGCTGCAATAGATCAGATCATCAAAGGTGTAGGAAGCGGCAATGCTGCCCCCACCGGTAGCTTCCTTTACTTCTTTCAATGTTCCCACGACGCCGACATCTTCAGAATTCTCATTTTTAATTGGTTTAAAATGGGCATTAACATATACAGGTCCTTTAGGAGTGTCAAACTGCAATTCGGTCCAGCAGCATTTATTTTTTAACCTCTGCTTGACGCTTTCGTAGTTACTCACGACAGCTTCAATTTGTCGTCCCACGTAACCCTGGGACGAAACACCAAGTATCTTTGAGGCGGTGTTGTTAATATGCGTTATGGTACCCTGGCTGTCGAAAAAAAGTAGAGCCTCCGGCACACTATCAACTATAGCTTTAAAATAGTGGAAGGATTTATTAAAATCCGCATGTACCCGGCGAAAATCCAACTCCATTTCAATCGCCCTGGCTGTGGTCTCCACCAAGCCCAGAATTAACGGGTGATGAAGTTTTTCATTGTTATTGGAAAGATCGAGGGTACCAAGCAGGTTACCCTGCCTGTCAAAAACCGGTGCTGCTGAACAACACCAATCATGATAAAGCTGGCAGTAATGCTCACGGGAAAAGATCTGGATGGGGGTCCGGCCAACAAGACACACCCCTGGAGAGGTTGTCCCAATGACCTTTTCGGAGCAGGAGGCGCCCGGAACAAGAGAAAGTGACTCGGCCAGATTAAACATTTTCCTGTCGCCGAACAGGTCCAGGATTATCCCCTCGGCATCAGCAAGCAAGACAATGAAACCCATTCCTTTTACAGACTCATACAGCTTCTTCATGTGCGGCCTGGCAGCTCTTAGGAAATCCCGTTGCTGTTCTGCTAAAACCTTAAGATCAGGTGTAACTAAACTAATCTTGCTCATTACAGGATCGACATTACTTTGCAGGCACCTTTTCCATGAAAGGGCTATCTCCTGGCGTAAAAGACTAGTTTCTACATAACGCTCAGAAGCCAGTTTGTTCCAGGCCTTCTCTGCGACAGCACCCGTAACATTTTTAACGGCTCTCGTCTTTTTAACCGGCGCCATTAAAGTCACCTTCCTTTCCTGTAGGGGCTACCATTATTTATTTAATCCCAACTCTAACTAGAACGGGTTTGAGGATGCGCAAGACCTCTTTCGGGTCCAAGCCGATCAAGTAACCTCTTTTACCGCCGTTCAAATAAATCTTGGGCAGATCAAGTATTGTCTCCTCCATGTAGACAGGCAAAACCTTGCGGGTACCGAATGGCGAGGTGCCCCCAGTCAGGTAACCTGTGTGTTTTGTGGCCGTTTCAGGGGTACAGGGCGAAATGGTTTTTACTCCAATAAGTCGGGCCAATCCTTTGGTAGATACCTGCAATTCACCATGCATCAGTACAATTAGTGGATTTTTGTTTTCATCCTCCATGATCAGGGTCTTAATCACACTGTGTTCGTCTAATTGAAGTTCCCGTGCTGAAACAGCTGTTCCGCCTTTATCTTCATATTCATACAAATGGTCAGTATAATGAACCCTTTCCTTGCGTAACAGGCGAATCGCAGAGGTGACAGGGGTTCTATCTTTAGCCATAATCACAAAACTACCTTCCGTTACAATAATTTTCATTTTTTATATAATTTTTATATGTGTTAAAGCTTAAAACTTGTTTTAATAAATGGATTCTAAAACAAAACCCATTTCAAAAAAACGAAGGCATGTCTTATAAAATCTATTTTACCAGACCTAGTTGCAGTTGAAAAACAGTTTAAACTCGTGTGAATAATATTTTAGCCAGGTTAAGATGCTAAATCCATCAATATATTATAATAAAATGGGGTCCTGCAGTATCTGCAAAACCCCATTTTCATTGACTTTACTGGTCGGAGCGACACGACTTGAACGTGCGACCTCTACCACCCCAAGGTAGCGCTCTAGCCAAACTGAGCTACGCCCCGATGTATTTTAATGTGCAGATGTAATTGTAACTGTTTTAAATCTAAAAGTCAAGAGGCTAAGAAGTTTAAGGCAGCCTGTTTTGTTTTCAGTGTATCTCCAGAGCTGTCCGTCAGATAATAAGCTCAAAGAATTCATTCTTTGAAGGCAGCCGGATTATTTCTTTTATTTCTACGAACCTTTAGCTAATTCAAATACTTTAAACGGAGGCCTTATTTATGTTGATGTCGCTGAATATTACAATCAGGTTGAAACTTGCCAATCGCCCTGGAACACTGGCAAATGTCCTGGCGGTGATTGCCCGGGAACGTGGAAGCCTGGGGGCAATAGACCTTGTCTCCGCATCACCGCAATACGTAACCAGGGAAATGATGGTCCGCCTGCGCGACCGGAACCACCTGGATGAACTGGTTGATGCCTTGAAGGCCATTTCCGGTGTACAGATTATCCACGTTGCAGACAGGGTTTTAACTAAACACCTGGGAGGCAAAATTGAAATCAAGGCTAAAAGACCTGTTGCCAACTGGGAAGATTTATCCATGATTTATACACCGGGCGTGGCCGGTGTGTCGGAAGCAATTTTCGGCGAACCCGATCTGGCTTACAAATTAACTATGAAGGGAAATTCTGTAGCCATTGTAACCGACGGTTCAGCCGTGCTGGGTTTGGGCAATCTCGGCCCCGGCGCCGCCCTTCCCGTAATGGAAGGTAAAGCGGTATTGTTTAAAAAGTTTGGTAATATTGACGCTTTCCCAATATGTCTCAATGTGCGTGAACCAAAGCAAATCATCGATGCTGTGTCAGCTATTGCGCCTGCTTTTGGAGCTATTAACCTGGAGGATATTGCCTCCCCCAAATGTTTCGAAATTGAAGACTCTTTATCAGATTTACTGGATATTCCTGTCTTTCACGACGATCAACATGGTACGGCAATTGTTACCCTGGCCGGCCTGTTAAATGCTTTAAGGGTGGTCGGTAAAGAAACCACCCGGGTCAGAATCGTCCTTAGCGGGGCCGGCGCTGCCGGTACCGCCATAGTAAAAATCCTAAAGGACGCCGGGTTTTGCAACCTGATTGTGTGTGACCGGAAAGGAGCCATCGCCCGTGACTCTCTGCCCGACTCTCCATCTAAAATCTGGATTGCCGAAAATACCAATGAAGAGTGCCTGCATGGTACCCTAAAAGAGGTCATCCAGGGCGCCGACGTGTTTATAGGCGTATCCGGACCGGGCCTGCTGGACAGGGAAGATATCCTCAAAATGGCAAATAAACCTGTGGTGTTTGCCCTGGCCAACCCTGACCCGGAGATAGATCCCGGGAGTATTTTTGATCTTGCAGGCGTTATCGCTACCGGCAGATCCGACTATCCCAACCAGATTAATAATGCCCTCGCCTTCCCCGGTGTTTTTCGGGGCGCCCTGGACTGCCACGCCAGAACGATTAACAATGAAATGTGTGTAGCCGCGGCATCTGCTCTGGCCGGGATCATCCAGGACAGTGAACTTACGGCGGAAAACATTATACCTTCGATTTTTAAAGATAACGTCTCCTCTGTGGTAGCTAAAGCAGTCATAGATGCAGCAGAAAGAACGGGGGTGTCCAGGAATATTCTCACAGGGAATACCGTCCATGAGGACAATTTGATTTAAACCGCTTATAGGTTATTATATATAAAAAAAATAAAAATCGGGGGAACCTATGAAACAGCGGTTTTTCTATTGTCCAAAATGCGGAGGCAAATTATCCTATCGTAACTGCGGGGAAAGAAACAGGTTGGTTTGCGGGAACTGCAGCTATATCTTCTACGAAAATCCCATCGTCGGAGTGGCCGCGGTGGTACTGGATCAGCAGGGGCGGCTCCTGCTGGGCAGGCGGAACAGCAGCTACAAGGGCCTGTGGTGCATCCCCTGCGGCTACGTAGAGTATGATGAAGATGTTTACGAAGCTATTATTCGCGAGTTTAAAGAAGAAACCAACCTGGACATCGAAATCACCGGTATCTGTTCGGTGCAGTCCAACTTCCACAATCCTGAAACGCATACCGTGGGAATCTGGTTTGAAGCTAAAGTTACCGGCGGTGAGCTCACAGCCAGGGAAGACCTGGATAAAGTAGACTTTTTTGACCTTGATAACTTACCTCCCCTGGCTTTTCCCACAGATGCAATCGTTATTGAAAAAATCAGGCAGTCTCTGAAAAGAAACGGCCTATCCTGTTAGCTTTCTTATTTTCCCGTCACATACAGGACAGCCCTGCATTGCCAGGGGCATTTCCAGTCCGCAGGCATCCAGCAAGCCGGCATTCATCAGAATTTCCGGTGTAGGTCCGTCAGCTGCGATTTCACCATTCTTGATTACGATGGTTCTCGCACATAGGTCGTAGACCATGTCCAGGTCATGGCTGGTGATGATTTTTGTATGTTCAAATTTGTTGAGCAGATTTATCAATCTCCGCCTGGATTTGGGGTCAAGGGCAGAGCTGGGCTCATCCATTACCAGAATATCCGGCTGCATGGATAGGACGGACGCAATGGCCGCAGCACGTTTTTCGCCGCCGGACAACTTGAAGGGCGCCCGGTCTTTTATATGAAGAATTCCAACCATCTCCAGGGCCTGCTGAACCCGCTTCTCTACTTCTTCTTCTGCCAGCTTGTAATTCCGAGGACCAAAAGCCACATCATCGTAGACGGTGGTCATGAACAACTGGTCGTCCGGGTTCTGAAAAACTCTCTGAATTCCTTCTATAATAAATAAAAAATAAATATTTTAAGGTTGCCACGTTCTTACAGTAAAGGTGACAATGGAATTCCTCAGTTTTTTTCTATTCCTTTCAGAGGCACTGCTTTCAGCCAGCACCGGTCTTAACGTATACGCTTGTTTCAATACCAGCCTGACAATGCCACTTTGTTAAATACATAACGTATATTTTTAGTTCTCCAAAATGTTGCGGAATTTGATGTTGTCCACATGCCAATGACTTAAAAAAAGCTTTACGTTTCAAGTATAATATTGGCTTTTTCACCCGCAAATTTTTTAAAAAAAAAGGAATTTACGTTTTTAAAGCGAATTACTAACAATAACTTCTAATTTAATCTCCGAACCAGGTTACCTGAATTATATTTGATAGGTTTCCTGGTCTGTAGGGTATATCTGGAAACGGTTATGCCTCCCATCGCGGAAAGGAGAACATAGTCTTTGCTGAAACGCTGCCAGGAAAGCAAGCACTGAAATGTGTTGCTGTCTGTTCAAGTGATTACCTCCGGCAGCTAGTGAAAACTTTGTCCACCTTTTGTGTTGGGACAAAGTTTTTTTATTAATAAAGATTACTTTATATTCAAACATAAAGAATTAATTGGTTAAAAAATAAGTACCGGAATAATACATACAGGTCAAGTTTACTGTTATAATCGGAATTATTATTAAATATTTATAAAAAATCTCCGAACCAGGTTACCTGAGTTGTATTTGATAGGTTTCCTGGTCTGTAGGGTATATCCGGAAACAGATATGCCTCCCATTGTGGAAAGGAGAACATAGTTTTTTTGGAGTTAACGGTACGATTACTTGTGCGGTTTCAATACCCCTGTCGTAATTATACTGCTCCCTATATAAAACTTTGTTCATCCTCAATGTTGGACAAAGTTTTTTACTTCAACAACTCTGAGGAAAAGAGGAGGGATGACTGAAATACTACTTATTGATAATTTTAAAGTAAAGGAGGTTGCAATTAGCTAATATGAAAAAAGGTATTAGCCGCCGTGATTTCTTGAAGTATTTAGGAGTAGGCGCTGCCGGAGTGACTTTATTTGAAGGAGTTAGCGCTAGACCTGCTTCAGCTAAAGAGAATTCGCCTAGTTTTGAATTGGCTCCTTTTAAATTAAAGAAAACCAAAGAAACTTCTTCCGGCTGTCCTTATTGTGGATGTGGCTGCAGCACTATTGTTTATTCTGATGAAAACGACAAAGTGGTTTTTATTGAAGGGGATCCTGACAGTCCCATTAATGAAGGGTCTTTATGTCCCAAAGGGGCAGCTCTCCCGGATGTCTATAACATTATAGATAAAAAGCGCAAGCGTGTACCCAACCCGTGGCGGTTAACGGAGGTTCTTTACCGTGCCCCCGGCAGCGACAAGTGGGAAGTCAAAGACTGGGACTGGGCTATCCCTGAAATCGCTAAAAGGATAAAAAAGACCCGGGACGAACACTTTGAAGAAAAGGACGCTAACGGTGTTACGGTTAACCGCTGTTTGGCCATTTGTCAGATGGGCAGCGCCAATATTAATAACGAAGAAGATTATTTAGTAAACAAGCTCATGCGGTCCCTGGGCGTAATTGATCTTGACCATTGCGCCCGTCTCTGACACGCCCCAACCGTAGCCGGTCTGGCTAACACTTTTGGTAGGGGAGTAATGACTAATAGTTTTACTGATTATCGCAATACAGACATATTTTTAATTATTGGATCCAACCCGGCCGAAGCTCACCCCATTGCCATGCGCCACATTGGCAAGGCCCTGGCAAAAGGAGCCAAGATGATTGTCGTTGACCCGAGGTTTACTAAAACAGCGTCCAAGGCAGATCTTTACGTTCCTTTACGTCCGGGTACAGACATCGCTTTTCTTTACGGTCTGATAAACTACGCCATTGAAAATGATCTTTACCAACGCGAGTATGTGCTTAACTATACCAACGCTTCTTACTTAATCAGTCCTGACTATAGTTTTGCAGATGGCATTTTTTCCGGTTTAGAGGAAAAAAACGGCAAACTGACCTATAACAATGCCAGCTGGGCTTACCAGAAAGACGGCGATAACATTAGGAAGGACCCCACTTTACAGGATCCCCGGTGCGTCTGGCAAATTATGAAAAAGCATGTCTCCCGCTACGACATAAAAACGGTCAGTAATGTTACGGGAACCCCGGAAGATATTCTACAGAAAGCTTACGCTATGTATTGCGAATCGGGTAAACCGGATGTGGCAGGCAATTTAATTTACGTACTGGGAATCACCCAGCACAGTTACGGAACTCAAAACACGCGGGCAACTACCATGGTACAGCTCTTGCTGGGTAATGTAGGCATGCCCGGTGGCGGCCTTAACCCCCAGCGGGGGCAATCAAATGTGCAGGGCGCCTGTGACATGGGAATGCTGTGGAATAATATCACGGGCTATCTTAATGTTCCCGATGCAACAAAACATCCCACGTATAAGGACTATCTGGAGGTGGAAACGCCCAAGACTGGCTACTGGTCCAACAAACCAAAGTTCCTGGCCAGCCTGCTCAAGGCCTGGTACGGGGAAAAAGCCACCACAGAAAATGACTTTTGCTATGACTGGCTGCCTAAGTCAGACGGGAAAGACCATTCCCACATGTCTTCCTATGCCTCCCTGGCGGAAGGACATATTAAAGGTGTCTTTTGCTGGGCTGAAAATCCTTCCGTAGCCGGGCCGGATGCTTCTCACGAGGCCAAGGCCCTGGAAAACGCGGACTGGATGGTCTGCATTGATTTGTTTGAGAACGAAACAGCCGCTTTCTGGAAGCGTCCTGGAGTAAACCCGGCGGATATAAAAACGGAGGTTTTTCTGCTGCCGGCAGCTCACAGATACGAAGCAGAGGGCACGAGAACAAACAGTTCACGCCATATTCAATGGGGTTGGAAGGCTGTTGAACCGCCCGGACAGTCAAAAAGCAGTCTCTGGATTGCCGACCGGATCTTTAAGGCTGTCCGCCAGGAATACCAGAGCGGCGGTAGATTTCCTGATCCTGTTATAAACATGGTTTGGAATTATGAAAAGCCGGGACAGGATGAGCCGGATATAGAAAAAGTAGCCATAGAAATTAACGGTTACAATGTGGCGGACGGCCGGGTTTTAGGTACATTCGGCGACCTTAAAGATGATGGTTCTACAGCCTGCGGGGTATGGGTTTACACTGGTTATTATTACGTCGACCCCAATGAGCAAGACCCGTCGTTAAAGGTGCCCGCTACCAAAAGGCACGGCACGGAGGATAAGAGCGGGCTTGGTGTATATCCGAAATGGACCTTTGTCTGGCCTTTGAACCGGCGCATTGTTTATAACCGTTGTTCCGCTGACCCGGCCGGCCGGCCCTGGAAAAAGGATAAACCCTTGATGGCCTGGGACGGAACAAAGTGGATTACCAACGATGTTCCCGATTTCGGCATTGCGGACGCGGTTACAAAAGAACCGGTACCACCGGAAAAGACTGCCAATGCACCTTTTATTATGCTTCCTGAAGGGCAGGCACGCTTTTTCGTTCCTGCCGGCTTGAAAGATGGACCTATGCCGGAACACTATGAACCGGTGGAAAGCCCGGTGAAAAATTTAATGAGCAATCAGCAAAATAACCCGGTAGCCATGAGATGGGGAGGCGAATTTGCCAAATTGGCCGAAACCGGCAGCAAAGAGTTCCCCTACGTTGCTACTACCGTCCATTACATTGAACATTATCAAACCGGAGTAAGAACCAGAAACAGCCCCATGCTGGTAGAATTGATGCCGGAACAATTTGCCACCATATCACCAACTTTAGCCGATAAATTGGGAATCAAACCTGGTGATGAGATATATGTAAGCAGCGCCCGGGCGGAAATAAAAATGATTGCCAATGTTTTACCGATTGTTAAACCCTTAATTGTAAACGGTAGTCCCGTGGAAATTGTTTCCCTGCCATGGAGCTGGGGCTACATGGGATTATCCAAGGGAGACGTTGGGAACGAATTAACACCTTTTGTTGCTTGTCCTAACGTCGCTGTTCCCGAATACAAAGCTTTTTTATGCAACATTAGAAAAGCATAGGGGTAAAGTGATAATTGCTGTGCACGGGCGCAGCCCTAAGCCGCGCTTCTCTCAGTGGTTAAGCGGTGACTAAGCATGATAATTGTGTAATATCTCATCAGAAAAAGAAGCCAGGATTCCTCTGAAAATCTGAAAGGCATGGCCACCGGCTGTCTGGCGGGGTTTTTTGCAATCCGCCCGCTTGGTGAGCATGCCGGGCGCACCCAAAAATGTCCCCCGTCTATAATCCGGGGGACATTAGTTATCATATCATATTGTATAAATATTGTTCATTTAATCAATCATATCGTTGTTAGGACTCTCGACAGTCAATTGTCATATTCCAACAGCCCTATAACCCACCATATATTCTGTTGAACGCCATCTTTATACCTGGTTTCATTGAAAACACTGGCATCCCTTAAATAATAAGCTATTCTGCAAGCTATTCTGCAAGCTATTCTGCTGCTTTTACATCATTCAAACGCTATTGGTCGATCACTGGGCGACCGCTTCCCTGCTGATGTCCTCTTCGGTTGAGTTTTCATTGGAGCAGTCGTCGACGGATTCTCCAGCGAACCCTTCTTTCTCCGGGTTTTCATCGACTAACTCGTCAAGCGGCTCTTCAGCGTATTCTTCTTCAACTGGATTTTCACCCGGTTCTTCAGCGTAACCTTCTTCAACTGGATTATCATCGAAAAGCCCGTCGTCCGCTTCTTTACCGTACTCTAATTCACCCGGGTTATCATCCCCTGAACCGTCCTCCGGCTCTTTAGCGAACTCTTCTTCCTCCGGATTTTTATCGACTAACTCGTCAGCCGGCTCTTCAGTGAACTTTTCCTCAAACAACTCTCGCATACCATCAAGGCCGTTGTCTCTCGCTTCTGCTACTGCAAGCTCAAAAACGCGCTGGATCTCCTCATGGTTGCCGTAACCGGTAGCAGGTCGTTCGTCTACCAGTATGGCTGCCACAAGACTCCTTTCTACTCTGCTCAGGGCGAGGTAAGCGGTCCGATCCAGACCCAGCCCTGCGGCAATGTCTTCGTCTTCAAGAGCGGCCTTCATCGCTGCCCAGTCCCCGGCGTTATTGACGGCCGTTACTGCGTTGGCCGTTGGAGCAAGGACCCCAGCCTTTTCGTCAAAAACTCCTTTCAGGGCGCCGGCGTTTTCATAACCCCGCGCCTGCCTGCTATTGAGGACATGTTCTGCCACCTGGAGGCGGTAGTAGTCAGTCCAACCGAAGTAATCGGGGGCAAGGCCGAGGAATAGGCCGTTTTCGTCCAGTTTCCGGCACATCTCCTCAACGGTGGAAGCAGTGTTGATCGGAATCAGCAGCAGTTGTTCCTCGACGGCGGCTTCGAAGGCGAACCGAAGGGCAGCGGCGTCCGGATAGCTTCCGCCAAGGAGTGCCAGGGCTACCTGCAGCCGGCCGATTTCGGTCAGTTCGTTATCGTAGGCGGTGAAGTCAAGACCCAGGGCCAGCTGGTGTTCCCGCAGCAATGCCTGCAGCTCTGCCTCGTCCCGGGCGCTGTTCACCGCATCAACAGCCGCTTCAGAACAGAGGGTGGTCATCTCTTCGTCCACATACCACGGGTTGAAGTCTACCTTGCCGCTGAGCTGGGCTATAACTTCGGCAACAGTGCTGACACCCCACCAGTTATGGGTGACAGTAAGGGAGGTTCCGTCTAGAGCGGTACTGACTCCTTTCAGGGAATTGTCATAGATCCTGTTAAAGGTGACGGTATTGTGGCTGCGGTCTACGGCTGCCACTCCGATAACGTTTCCTCTTATAGTGTTGCCGGTAATGCTATTGCCGCTCCGCGACAGGTAGATGCCCCAGTCGTTGTTCTCCACAACGTTACCGGTAACGGTGTTGTCTCTGCTGTCCAGCACCAGCCCGAGGCCGTTCCCGGAGACGTTGTTGTCAAGGATGACCGCCTCTGCGCCCCGGGTAATTTCAATGCCCGCGGCTTCTGCTTCGTCGTCAGAAGTGGTTATGGTAACCAGATTACCTCCAATCTCAGCCGTGGCATTGGAACCCCTGATCAGGATACCCGCGGAACCATTATCAGAGCTATAGTCCCCGATGGTGTTGTTGCAGATGATGAAGTGTGGGCTTCCGGCGTCTTCGGTCCTGATGCCATATTGCACGGTGCCGTTGCCGGTGATGATATTGTTGACGATGGTTGTTTCCCCTGTTGCCCGCAGGCGTATGCCATAGCCTGCGCTGGAATCGATGGTAAACCCGTCAATGGTCAGGCCCCTCACAGTTCCTCCCTGGCCTCCGCCGGGTCCACCGGGACCGCCCGGACCTCTGGAGCCATCGGGTTCACTGCGTCCACCGCCTTTTCCTTTGCCGGAACCCACGCTGATGCTGCCCTTGATGATGCTCTCAGGGGCTCTCTCTCCAGGCTCCAGGCCGGCAGGAATGCCTGCATTGGCACCTTTCAGGGCAAGGTTGTTCTTGTTGTTTGGTATAGCCAAGTTCCCTTCGTATGTCCCCGGGCCCACAAAAATGGTATTTCCATCCCCGGCATCGTCAATGGCTTCCTGAATGCTATCGTAGTACTGGTCCTTTTCCACGTTATAAGCGGCATTTTCCTGTGGAGCCTGGATCGTATTTCCAATAACCATGCTGCCGAAAGCAAAAGTGTTGTTGGCCAGAACGTCATCAAGATTAAGGTTTCCCCCATCCCGCCTCAGACCTATTTGCACACCGGTGATTGTGTTCCCTTCAAACATCATTTCGGCATCGTCTTCGACACTATCTCTGATCTGTACGCCCCATACCTCGGTGCGCTTAGGATGCTCAATACTGGTGCCGGAGCCGTCGACGGTGTTATTTTTAAAGTATACTGGTTCCGCCCCCGCAGGAAAATACTGAACGTCAATGCCCCGCCAGAGACCCGGGCTTTCCATGGCGTCAGGTGGATCAATGGCTGTGACAGTATTCTCCTCGAAGGTCCATGTCCCTGCGCCACTTTCGGCGCGGCTGTAGAGCAGACCATATACGTAGGTCTCCGAATAATTGTCCTTCACCAGACCGCCACCTTCGGCGCTGTAAGGCTGCACCATAATTCCGATCCTGCTGTTTTTCACCACATTGTCGGTAATGCTGCCGGTTGCGCCCTGCATGTAAATCCCATAGCCGGCAGCCGTCGCTCTCAAATCAAGTATGTTCTGGATGAGGTTACTGGTTATGGTCACGTTTTCAATCGGTCCATAATACCCCACATTATACGAACCTCGTTGTGTGGCCACACCGATTACGCTGAAGCAGTCGAATATGTTGTTCCGGATCGTTAGGTTCTCCATCTTGTCAAACCTTATAGCGTTGATACCATAGCCTGCCTGGATATTGCACCCGGCATAGTTGGTCTTACCGTTGCCGTTGTCGCCGGTGATCCGGAAACCGTCAATGGTCACCCCTGAAGCTTCCACGGTGATCACCGTGCTCAAATCGTTCTCCGGGTTTTCCAGCTCAACTTCTTTCGGCACGGTGATGATGGCCTCCGCACCCCTCTCTGCACTGTAGCCCGGCACCCCGTCATTGGGCCCCAGCAGGGTGAGTGGCTTGTCGATGGTCAAGTACCCGTGATACATCCCAGGCGCCACCTGAATGGTGTCTCCGGGGTCTGCATCGTCAATGGCATCCTGGATGCTGTCATAACCTTTTTTCTTGGTGGTGTTAACTACCTTACTAACTGTGACCTCGCAGGTTGCTGTTTTTCCACCATCCTCTGTTGTAGCTGTAATGGTTGCGGTCCCGACATTTACTGCTGTTACATTACCATGCTCATCTACAGTTGCCACTTCTTCATTGTCTGACGTCCAGGTAACCTTCTTATTAGTGGTATTTGGGGGACTTATTGTTGCCGTTATTTTTTCTGTTTTCCCAGCTGTCAATATTAATTCTGCCGGTTCCACACTAACGTCACTTACAGGTACTTCCAATATTTTAAGTTCATATATGTCATAATCAAGTACTGTCCATTTGTCGGGATGTGGATACTCCGATATATTCACATATACCCTAAAGTTCCCCTCTTCTCCCCAATCCTTTACTACTGCTTTAACTTCAGAGGTATGTGTGCCTGCTTTATCTTCAACAACGTGTCCATCACCTATGAGTTCGTACCGGTCTACTTCCTCCGTGTTAAATCCTATATATAATATAGCTTTTTCGATTCCATCAAACTCATAGGCTACTTCTACAGTAAATTCAGTTTCTTTACCTGGCTCTAAATTTTCACCCGGCTCTACACTTATGATTTGAATTCTCCCTGTAACCGCATTAAATTTTATTTCTTTTGCGGCAACCGCCGAACTGGTATAGCCGGGCTTAATCCCAATAGCCTTTACTGTGACGGTTCCGCCCTCATCTCCAGGTGCAGTTATAGTAAATGGCCCTTCATACAATGTCGAATCTTTTGTTGGTGTTGTCCCATCCAACGTATAGTAAATGCTTGCGCCGCCTGTTGCTGTTTCTAATGTTATTGTGACAAGAGTATTATTGGGCAAGTTAACATCACCCGGGTCTGTTGTGATGCTAATCGCACTTACTTCTGTCTTGCTTGGTGTTGACGAACCACCGCCGCCGCCACCGGTTCTGGTGCCAACGGTTTCACCACCGACTTTGGCGGTCACGTTTTTAGCGGTCTTGGTATTGGCCGGCTTCTGCGCAATGCTGACGTCATTGGCGTTAATATAGGCGTTTTCAATCTCGCCCTCGCCGGTCACGGTGGCCTTGGCGTCAACTGTCAGGTCCTTAACCGAGCCTTCGGCAATCTCAACCTTCGCGTCCTTGGCCTCAACATTAACGGCCTCAAAGTCACCGCGGAGAACAACCTTGACTCCGGCAGCATCCTCGGACACGGTTACGGTGGCAAATCCATCTCCGGTCACATCTACGGCCACCAGCGTGGCGCCGGATTCCAGGGTTACCACGCTGACGGCGGTATTACCGGTGGCTACTACCCGCACTCCGTCTTTGGTAATGGTAATGCTGGGCAGGCTGCAGTCTTGCAGGACTACACTGTTGGAGCCACCGCCTTCAACAATGGTTTCCCCTTTGACAGTGACGTTCTTAAGGATGACATCGCCCTCGCCAATGCCTTTAGCCAAAAGGAGATCCCCGGTGATGGTGACGTTTTGCAGGGTGACACCGCTCACATTGATAGCCACATCGCCCCTGATGGTTTCGGTACCGGTGGCCGGACCATAGGTGCCGGCTTTGTCGTAGGTAACGGTGGTTACTTCAGGCTCCTGCGGCTTTTCGCCTACAGTCATCTTCATCGCCCGGTCCAGGGTGACCACGGCTTCGGCCCGGGTGATCGGGTTGGTGGCCTTGAAGGTTCCATCGGTGTAGCCGCCCATAATGCGCGCTACGGCTACGGCGTTGACAGCATCTTTGGCCCAGGCCGCCACGCTGTCCTTAAAGCCGGCTTCTGGTGCATCGTTGCCCAGCCCAAGGAGGCGCGCCATAATGGAGGCCACTTCCTGGCGGCTGATGGGGTTGTTCGGTTTGAAGGTGCCGTCAGTGTAACCGCTCACATAGCCCGCCTGTGCGGCGACAGCCACTTCGCTGTAGAACCAATGGGATTGCTTAATGTCTTTGAAATTGGCTGTGGCTGTCGGATCCTGTTTTTCAAAGGCCCGGTTCACCAGCGCCACAAATTCCGCGCGGGTGATGTGGTTATTGGGTTTGAAGGTCCCGTCCGGGTAGCCTCCCGCCAGGCCCTTTGCCACCCATTCGGCAATCTTTTTCTCGGCCCAGTGGCCTTGGACATCAGATGGCTGGGCAAGAGCAGTTGGGATGCCACCCAGCACGATCGAAAGAAGAAAGACCACAGTAACGATCATTGATAAGTAACGACGCCGTTCGTAGCCCACATTACTCACTCCTTTTCGTAATTAAACAACAGCGGAAAGCATAAATAGAATCCGGTTCCGGGTAACGTTATGGTTGTCGCTGCCGTTATCGGCTGCTATCCCGATATGGTTTCCTCTTATGGTGTTATCTGCATCGTCAATGGCGCGCTGGATGGCGTCATAGCCTTTTTCCCGGGTGATGTTCACTATCTTCCAGACTGTGACCGAACAGGTTGCTGCTAATCCGCCATCCTCCGTGGTCGCGGTAATGGTCGCGGTTCCAGTTGCCACCGCCGTCACATTACTGTTCTCATCTACCGTGGCAACTTCTTCATGGTCTGATGACCAGGTGACTTTCTTATTAGTCGCATTGGCCGGACTTATTACAGCCGTAATTTTCTCCGTTTTCCCAAGTGTCAAAACTAATTCTGCTGGTTCCACACTAATAGCACTTACTGCTACTTTACTACTGCCCCCACCGCCACCGCCGCTGCTTGATCTAGTGGATGGTTTAACGCCTTCAGCGAGTTCATATTTTTCGGGCATTTTCTCAAAGGTCACATCATCAGCATTGATATCAGCATCTTTAATGGTTCCTGACCCTTTGAAGGCCGTTTTTTCATTTACTACCAACTTGTCAATTACGGTGTTTTTATCAGTTCTCACCGTAACTCCCGCGGTATTAATCTCCAGGCTTTCCACGTTTACGCCTTTTAGATTAATTTCAACATTACCATCAACTTTTTTGTCAACAGTAATACCTTCAACACCATCACCGGTCAAATCCACTTCTTCGACCGTTAGACCAGACTGAGCTATTATTTCATTTATTTCCGTTGTTCCCGACACTACCATCCGTACTGGACCATCATCTTTTAAGACATATGTTCTGCCGATTTGGCTGTCAATAAAGTAAATACTGTCCTTTCCTCCACCAGAGCTCTGCTTTCTCTTGATAGTTGAAAGCACTGTTGACTAAAGCCATAAATTCCGCCGGGAGATATTATGATCCGGCCTGAATGTTCCATCTTCATATCCATCCACCAGGCCCTTTTCCACCCAGGCCTTAATTTGCTCCTTCGCCCAATGGTTTTCAATATCCGTCAGCGGAGCAGCAAAAGCCGTGACAGCCATACTTAACACCAGGCAAAGTACAATTACCACAGCAGAAAGTCTGGTTTTCATGATTTTCTTTTCATACTCTTTTCTCCCTCAATAAATTGTGGCTATTTTTATTTTAATTCCATGCATTTATTCTTTATTTAATTTACCAAATCCTTCTTCTGCCGCTTAATATCCTATAATCTACCTGTTTCGATGGGAAAGTCCCGATAAGTGACCGTT
>Ga0123334_1002239_pt1 | contig 22631 bp, 9 predicted proteins | sample BiotimSIPDNA_FD_89706 | JGI IMG/M metagenome (GOLD analysis project Ga0123334, IMG submission 89706) | Anaerobic biogas reactor microbial communites from Washington, USA - Biogas_R1 time_0 SIP DNA | ecosystem: Engineered > Bioreactor > Anaerobic > Unclassified | place: Washington, USA | collected... | reverse complement strand
TAGTAAAAACTAAATGAAAGTGAACTTTGCGTTACCGGCGGCAAGGGCAGTCACGCGAATCTCGTAGTAAGTGCCAGCGTTAGGATTAGCGGGTAGTTCCTTTTCGTTCCAGTAGGGGTTCGACACCGACTCCGTCACGGTGACACCGTCCACTACCCATTCAAGGGTAAGCGGCGGAATAGTGCCACCACCTTCCGTGCCAATCTGGAGCCGGTGCTGGTACCAGGGGGACGACGGAGTTATCCGCAACAGCACGGTATCGCCCTCGCGGAACTCCACCGGTACGCCCGCGGCGGGAACATCAATCGGTTCAGAGAGTTCGCCCGGAGTCACTTCCTGCTGCACGGTCCAGTCCTTGTCGGTCGCATCGGTGAATGTATCCGTGCCGCCGTTTGCAGACGCTTCGAGCGTCACGCCCGGCACATCGCCATCCTCGAACTTGTCCTGGATATCCCCGGCATCCACCGTGGGCGAACCCAGGTAGTCGCCAGTGTCGGCCTGGTAGTTGTTGCTTTCGAGCACCGTTTCCACATCGGGGCGGAATACGCCCACGGGGTTGTTGTGCTCCAGCACCAGCGAGGCGTTGTCGCCAAGGGCGACATCGTCGCCCGAGCCGAGTGTCACCGTATCGAGCCCTTCGCCCGCTACCACCACATCACGATCCATGCCCGTGTAAATGGCATCATCGGCACCGAGGGCATAGAGGCCATCGGAAAGCGCCAGGGACGAAGCCCCGTTCACCCGGTTGATGCTCGCGAAGTCCGCGAGGTCTTCCCCGGCAGCATACGGCACATCCATATCGAATGTGAGCGCGGCGCTGTCGCCGAATACGAGGTCGCGGTCATGGTCGCCACCCACGGCGGCATCGGCCCTGCCCGAGCCCGCCACCACCTGGATGGCCGCAATCACAGGCAAGTTCATGGGCCACTGGCCGCCTTCCGTGTGCAGGTTGCGGATGTACAGGTCGAAAGTATCGCCCGCAACACCGTGGAACACCACGTAGTTGCCGATGAGTTCCACCATGGGGGTGGCTCCCACGGCAAGGTTCGCGAGCGCATCGCTACGGCTCCTACAGGTCGCCTCGCGGTAGTCACCGTCGAAGGCGTGGCCCTTCCAGTCGTTCAGGTAGCGGCTACCATCCTCGGAACCCTGGATTTCGTAGATGTGGCTGTGGGCGTCCGTGTCGGAGTCGTCGGCACCCAGGTACACATACACGTCGCAGGTACCGCCCGCGCCACGGAACGAAGAAAGGTTCGTGAGCGAAACATGGATGTCCTGCTGTTGCTGGGCGGCCGTGTAGCCCGCGAACAGGCGGCTGTTGGCCGTGTCGCCGTCCAGTTCGGTAGAGGTGCGGAACACGAGGCTCCCGTTCTGGCCCTGGTCAGTCGTTCCCGAATCGTACGATGTCAGGGATATGCCGACGGAACTGTCTGCGACCGTGCCGCCGTTGCTGTAGCGCAGCACAGGCGTCGTAGAATTCTCGTTACCCTCGTGCGTGTACAGGTGGCCGTTGTACAGGTAGAGGTTGTTCCAGCCCGTATCGTGCACCACGCCCGCATGGCCCGAGGCCGTGGTGGAATCGTCCGCGCCACGGGTCGTGAAGTTGATACTCAGCACCTTGCGGCCTTCCACCGTCGCATCCTTGAGCGTTTCAAGGTCGCGGATGGCGGCAGGGCCGTTCGCGGCATCGAGACTTTCCACCGTAGCCTCTTCGCCAAAGAACGCCTGCGCGATGCCCAGCTGCGTGAGTTCGGACTGGCTGCCCGCAAGAATCTTGTCGCCGCCGAGACCGCCAACAACGGTGTCGTTGCCGTCCCCCGTCACTATGCGGTCGTCAAAGCCGACTCCCTGCACAAGGTCTGCTGCGGCGGGGTCAAGGCTACGGGCCGACGACACCATGGTATCGCCCGTGCCCAGGCGGTCCTCGAACCGGAGCGAGGCGCTATCGCCAAACACAAGGTCGTTGTCGCGTATGCCGCCCGCAAGTTCGCCGAAGGTAGCCATGTAGTCGCTACCGGCACCGCCCACGACGATGTCGTCGCCGCCACCCGTCGAAACGGTATCGTCACCGCCGAGGTTCAGCTGCGTAGACACGGCCACATCCTGCGCATGCAGGTCGCCGCGCACCTGTATGGCCGCGATACCCGGAAGGTTCTTGCCGTTGGGGTGCTGGTCGGGGAACGCGTCCTCGATAACCACGCGGAAGCTGTCGGCAAAACTGGCCGCAGATACCGTGAACACGGCGTAGTTCGCGTAGGTTGCCGCGGATGCCGTCGTGGCAGTAGCCCGTTCGTAGCCGCCGTCAAAATTTTCGCCTTCGGCATCGTCCACATAGAAGCTCTGCAGGGCAGCACTGGAATCGCCCACATACAGGCTCACCTTGCGCACGCTGTGCTCGTACGCGGAATGGGAATCCGGTATATCCAGATAGACCACCACCCTGTATTCCGTAAAGTACTGGGCAAGCCCGTCCACCACGACTTCGAGCCTGTTGTCGCACTGGGCGTTCGGGGCCGTGGTCATGAGGCCCGCGTTCATCAGCGCCGCATCCGCGTCGGTAGAGGCGTTCGCGAAGTTGTGGCCGTAGGCCTGCAAGTTGATGCGGTTGTCGGTATCCGTGTTGCGGTGGCTCTCGATGCCGCCGTAGCTTACGCTCACGGCGCTTGCGCGGGTGCCGTCGTCGAAGCGCACCACCTCGCAGTCATCGTTGCCGTAGGTGCCCGCAAGGTTCCCGCCCACGTTGTTCCAGTTGGCGCTGCGGTAGTCGTCGCCATGGGTCGCGTTCAGGGCGCCCGCGACTGCTTCCGACGAAAGCCCGGTCTGCGAGGCTCCCTGGAAGTTGAAACTGAGCGTCGCCTCGGTGCGGGTTTCCACACCGCTTTCGGCGGCATTGCCCTGGAAGGTCGCAAAGCCGTTGTCGCCAAACACGACATCTTCACCTTCGCCAGTCTTGATATGGTCGCTATCCAGGCCGCCGAACACCACATTGCGGCCATTTCCGGCATCGATGGTGTCACCACCTGCACTACCGTCTTCGAGACCGCCCGCCGTAATATTGCGGTCCTTGTTGGTGACCATAAGCGCATTGCGCCCGGTGTCCATAATGACCTTGCCGCCATCACCCACTATGATGTCGTTCCCGGCACCCGTGGTAATGGTATCGGCATCGGTTCCACCGATAATGGCGTTCTTGCCGTCGCCCGTGGTAATCGTGTCGCTACCGCCCTCGGTATCGCTCTTGCTCTCGGCAATCAGGCGATCCGACAACACCGTGTAACGCCCACCGTCACCAATCACAACGTTGTCGCTGCCGCCAATACCGATTGTATCGCCAGCCTCGCCGCCCATGGCGACATTCTTGTTGCCGCTGATGGTCACAGTATCGACATCGCCCACGGAATCGCTCGTGGTCTCCACGGTATGCAGGCCGAGGTTCAGCGAGTCGCCATAGACCGCACCCACATTCGCGGCATTGTAGTATTTCACGGAGCCGTTGTCGCCAAGGGCAATGTTGTTGTTGCCCGAAACAGTAATGGTGTCGCCATCGGCACCGCCAATCACCACGCTATCGGTTCCACCGACATTTATAGTATCGGAACCACCCTCACTATCGTTCATCGAATGGATTTCGTAGGCTCCGCGGCGTACGCCGTCCGTCTGCAAGCGATGCACGGGCCCGTTTGTAGCGGTATCGTCGCCATGGTTCTTGCTTATGCCAGTCGTATAGTCTAGGCCGCTGTTCGTGGAACCGAGTACCGTCACGGGGTTTTGCGGGTCTTCGCCGTAAAGCACCTGGCCACGGTCGCCGAACGCGATGCCGCCACGGTTCATGTTTATGGTGTCGTCACCGAGACCACCGAAAACAACCATGTCGTTGCGGGTCACTGCATTCGAGGTGGCATTGATTATATCGTCACCACCCTGTGCATTAACAACAAGCTGACCGTCGCCGCTATAGCCATGCTTGAAGCTTACCGAGTCAACAGTAACACCATTGGCAAGCGTGAAGGCGCGGGCAACAACGAAATAGATTTGTTCCAAAGTTGTCACTTCGCGGCGTTGGGTCGTGCCGTCACTCAGCGTGGCATCTACGTAAATCTTTTCAGACTCGCCAAGGGCACCCTTTGCTTCGGCAAGCGCCTCAGCGCTTCCGGTAAGCGTATAGTTGTATGTCGCGCCACCGTTATCGGCAGTTCCCGAAAGAACGGCAGATGTACCCGAAGCAATTTCAGTTGCCGATTCCTCGGCATAGCTGTTTATGTTCACGGTATCGTCAGTAGCGTTTCCGCCAGTAACGCCAGAACCCGTATTCACCACGGTGAATGTCTGGAAGCCATCCTCGCGGTAGATAGTCTTGTTCACATTTACCGTGTCGGAACCCGAACCCAGGTTGTATTCGGCATATTCCATCTGGGCGGCGGTGATACCTTCCGCAGCAAGGTCACTATGGTTGAAACGCACTGCGTGGGCATCAAAATCAGGCACCTGATTTTCAGCCTCTACAACCATACTACTACCCGATGTCATCGACGTAAACGCATTCAGCGAACTGGTCTTGGCATTTTTATCATCCTGGTTGTTCACAAACAGGCGGTCAACCATAGTCGCCTCATCCTGGAACAGGTAATCCTTGTTGCCAGAAAGCATTATTTTCGAGTTTGACTCACTGAAATCACCACATGCATCATTCAGAGTCAGGGTGACAACACCATCCGCAATGGAACAATCCTCAATTTGGAACCATCCAGATTCTTCAACGGTTCCCGCTCCAGTCGGAATAAACTTGAGCGTCTTCTTAAAAAATGTTGCTTCATCTGTCACATCCATTTCAAGTTTTTCAAAAATTGAAGCATACAAGTCCTGATTATCAGACAAGGCGATAGAGACAACATTTCCTGCCACACTCCGTGCAACAAAGAGGGAGCCCATATCGTAATTGTTCTTTTCGTTATAATCGCTTGCGTCAACATTCTGCGTACTTGCCTGAATCTTGTGTTCGTATTTCAGCAATTCGGGATTATCCAAATCCACGTCGATGCTCTTACCTTCACCATAGGCATAGACAGGGCCATCAATTTCGGCTATAGTCTTGTCGTTCCCAGCCGTAACCGTCGTAAGTCCGTAATCTTCCCTGTATGTATCGGCAATGGCTGAAACAGTCACCGTATAAGAAGTCTTCTCGCTGGTAAAGGCTAGAATCAGGCTGCCATCAGCCTCCGGCGTCACTCCTTCGGCAGATAATGTCACCTGCTTATCTTTCTTAAGCGAACCATCCTGTTCAAGGACATCCTTTGCAAAAGCAAGCTCCTTCGTACTAACCTTCACATAAACAGTCTTCCCCGCAGCAACAGTCTGATTTAGTCCAACAGAACATTGGACAGAATTGTGACTATCGCTTGCATATTCGACAAGAGTATCTGCATGGCTGCTTACGACAACGGCAGGAGGCATATTCTGGGGTTCCGTTGGCGTTGCAGGAGGTTCGCTAGCGGAATTTGTCGAAGAAGCTATCGTTCCTGTTACAGTCAGTGTTCCGTGCAATGTGACAAAACGATTATTGTCGGCATTATAGAACACCAGCACATTGCCGTTTTGCTTGTAGTAGATTCCTGTAGTATTTTGGGATGCTCCCGCCACGGGAACATCTTTGCCATTATATTTAACCGTCAGTGACTGAATCTCGTCGTATGCCAGTATAGCCTTGGAACCGTCAATTCGCATGGAATTTGAGCGGACATTTACTACAAGAGTTTTTCCTTTGCAATTTGGATCATTTATCGTCAGGATACCCGTCGTAGGATTCAGCGTAGAGGGTTTCACACCATCTTCACCAACGGCACACACCTGCATCGTGTAACCTTGCGGAAGACCCTTCGCCCACTCTCCAAGTTGAACGGGGCTTCCCGTATAGCGGAACTCCTCAGAATAGCAGAGCAACTGATTCGATGCAGAATCGGCACTATTGCCAACTGATACGGCTAGTGCAGACACTGAATCTCTTAGGGCAGATGTCACACTTCCGTTTTGCTCGGTACGGGTCCAGAAACTTTCCACAGAAATCGACTTGACGGATTCCATTTCAGCAAGTTTGTCATTAAAGGCGATAACCCTTACATGGAAACTCTGATGCGTACTGTCTAGCGTAAACGAGACAGTTTCGCCGTAACTGACTACATTTTCATTACCATCAACCAAGGCAATCATCACACCACGGTCACCCTGCATAAACGCAGTATTCGAAAGAACTGGTGCTCCGAGAGTTACCTTGATTGAGCCTCCCTTAATATCGCCCGCATAGCGGACATAGAAGTCGCTTGCAGTCCCCTCGTTTATTGATATATCCGAGCAAATACGGTTATCTGAATCCGTAATAAATACAGCGGGAGCGTTACTGGTATCTACAATGTTAAACTTGTCAGCAAAAACCTTTGCCGTATCGAAAGCCGTATCTCGGGTAGCCTGCTGGGTTGCATCAAGCCCTTCGCTAGTCAAAATTTCATATTCAACATAGCACGCCTGACCATCCGTTTCTGAACTGCGAAGAACCTTGTCTTCGTCAAGGCCACCCGTGGTGAAGGTGTCATTACCCTTGCCACCGTTCAGTTCCGTCACCTGGTCTTCCCGGCTTCCAAGCACATAGAACATGTCGTCACCGCCAGCCGCATCGAAAGTGGTCTTTTCTACTCCGGCAGCCTTTACACCAACCATGTTACTAAGGGTTCCATCCTTGGTCACGACAACAGTATCATCGCCATTGGTTCCGCGAACAAACAGCGAGTCATCACCTTCTCCACCATCAATGGAATTACTCCCCTTCTCGATAACGTCGCCATTGACATCGCTGAATCCATAAATGGTAAAGTTATCGTTCCCACGACCGCCGTTCATGCTCAAGCGACCGACATTGTTCAAAGAGACAAAAGTATCTACTCCGAGTCCACCTTCTACATTCAAAGAGGTATCTTCTGTGACGCCTTTGCTTAAGAATTGCCCATCATCAGTCTCAACGGTATCAAAATAGTCTTTTGCAGCAACCTCGGCATAATCGCCACCATCACGCTTGGACTTATAAACCTGCCCGATATGAATTTCATCGTTCCCGGCACCAGCGTCAATGTTGGTTTTCTTCGCCGTGCCATCAACAAACACTCTATCATTGCCGCCGTTGGCATTCAAGTTTACCGTATTCACATTCTGGGTGAAATTCACTCGTTCAATGTTAGAATTCATTGAATCATCGATATTTGAATTAGGCAATAAGGCTACAAAGCCCAATTTTCCATCAGCACTACGGCGCATCAGCAACAAGTCTTCATTTTCGGTTCCTTCAACCGTGAGAGTATTAATTTCCCCCTCATCTTCACCGGAATCCGTTACATTGGCATAGTTGGTGGTGCTGTCGCCCATCAAATTTACGAACACCTTGTCGTTGCCGCGCTGTCCGTCCACAAAGTCCATACCCGGACCAGTCGTTATCTTGTCGTTTCCACCCGCCGTCTGTGATTTTGCATTGGCGTATATTTCGCCATGCAAGCCATAGTTATCACCAAAGACAATCTTGTTTTCTGCCTCAGTTTGATTTGTCAACTTATTTTCGTTGGCAGTAGACGATGGTAAGTAATCCGTCACACCATTGTCGCCGTACAGCATATCGTTACCGGCACCACCGTCAATGATGTCATCACCGGCACCGCCATAAATCAAGTCGTTATCGATGCCGCCGCTGATTGTATCGGCCCCGCCATCGCCGTCGATGATGTCGTTGCCAATACCGCCGTAAATCTTATCGGCTCCGCCAACTGCAGTACCACTGCCGTCATCGCCGAAGAGAAGGTCGTTACCATCGTCGCCGTAGATCGTATCGGAACCATTCGTTTTTAAATCGGAAGAATAATCAGCAAAATCATCATTATTATCATCGTTTATAGCCGCTTTAATTTCTTGGGCATATTTTACTGGATTATTCAATTCGTCAACTAACTTTATCTTAAACTCATCCTCAGAAGCTGACGTTCCGTTCTTGAACTGAGCATCAATAAATTCCTGGCTAAATGCAGCCGTCTTGTTCGTTGTATCAACTGCAAAGGGCGCAGCAATATCCAGCGGAGTATTATTTATTCTGTCACCAAAGACAATATCCATGCCTTCGCCACCATGGATGGTGTCGTCATCCGAGCCACCCATAATGCGGTCATGACCTCTTTCGCCATAAATTTCATCATTCCCAGCACCGCCATCAATATGGTCGTCACCGCCACCACCATAGATTACATCATCGCCATCACCGCCAATAAGCGTATCCTTACCGCCATCTATATTTATGTCGGTTCTATCAATTTTAGGAATGGTTCCAGTTTCATCGTAACGACCTCCATCACCGAAGATGTAATCAAAGCTTGCGCCACCATCAATTTGGTCATTCCCGGCACCACCGAAGATAATATCCTTCTTGGAGCCCCCTAAGATTATATCGTTTCCGGCAACACCCGGATCAACATTCGCTTCAGCAATATATTTTTTTTGTCCATTTTTATTTTCTGTGCGAACTGTACCAATATCGCCAAAAATTATGTTCAAACCATCAGCACCGATGATAGTGTCGTTACCTGCACCACCCCATATAAATACGGAGTGATTATTCAACATTTGCAATCCAGAGAGGTCTATGTAATCGTCACCATCTCCGCCGTTGATTTCAATGTCAAAATCAGCACTACCAGTTAGAACAATTTTATCATTACCCTGTTTCGAATTGGCAATAAAGACTCCATTTTCAACCTTTCCAAAAAGTTTTCCGTCAGGCTTGTCATACACATTTTTTTCATTAAAATATAATTCTAGAACTTCATCGCCATCTTCCAAATTTCCGACAATTCTACTGCTAGCATTTTCTCCAACATGTGCAACGACATTACCACTCCCATCTTCAGATGCCCAAATCGTTTTGCCACTATGATTTATTTCAAATTCAAATAGTGTGTATTGTTTGGTAATTTCTTTTTCCCATGTCCAACAAAGAAAACCAACATACGCCTCTAAACCAAAAGTCAGTGAGCCATTCGTATCGAAGACTCCTATCAAGCCTTCTTCTTTCACAATTTGAGCAATTTCATTTACACGAATTTTTCCATCTTTATTCGGATCATAAAGATTAAAGCCAATATTTATAGTAACACCGCCACCAACGCCAGCCCGAACGCCAGCATTCACTTCGGCAGCAGCAGATAACTTTCCCTTAAAACTGAGTTCATTGATATCGACTCCATTCGAATTACGGTCGTTAATGTAGAATCCGTTCATCAACAATCCATAATCTTTATAATTGCTTCGAGCCCATTGGCGAATGCCTAAGGTATCATACCCAAAACCAAGTTCAGCCTTGGCATCAAAGGTAACACTGATTCTAGCCCCCAAGGGACCATATATGGGAACAAAGGTGTTCCAGTTGAATTCGATATTCAAGGGGGGCATGTAATATTCAATCAAGGGGACATCTTGCCCCAGCAACATCTTGAATATATTGGATGTGTCTGTCCAAAGGAATTTCCATCCCTCACCAAAATTAATTCCTTTTGCAGATAGAATGTCTTCTGGTTTACCATTATTTTCTGCCGTAGATTCTTGATAAAAATCAATATCCAAGGAATTACTGGAAGATGATCCTTTTAAGAACAGCTGCGCTAAAGAATTTTCTTCATAATGACCACTTTTTCGAACAAGATTAAAGTCATCTAATTCAAATTTTAACGTTCCATCATCGTCAAAATTAAGGATTACATCTGCCATATTCAAAATTTGCTGCGCAGCAATAATCATTCTATCATCAAAGGAACCGTTAGAAGCTTCTTTTGCCAACTGCAACGGTGTCAGCGAAAAGCCCAAATCATCCAACACCGGGAAAGGTGTTGTCAAAAAATCCAGCAATTCCTTCATTGGAGCAATGACATTTTGAATTCTAGAGAGCATTGGAGAAAGAACATTGCCTACAAACGAGCCCAAATCTAGCTCCATCCCAGAAAAGCCTAGTTTTGTCAATCCTTTGGCAGAATCCCATTCAAAATCAAATGTTCCGGTAATTTTCGGGAAAACATCATATCTAGCAACACCAAATGTAAATGTTGGATTGAGGTCAATACCTGTTACAAAATCGAAATCAATCCGGCTAGACAAAACATTAGATAAGGCTACAGCGCTATCAGCCGTGATTGTTTTATTTTGCCCATCTGAATGGACACTTCCACCTAAATCAAGTCCTAAAAACACATCCGCAAGAGGATCATTACCGTTAAATTCCAATTCTATTCCAAGTCCCGCAAGGGAACCATTAACCGTTGCATCAACATTCGCCGTCGCATCTAACCACAATTCATCTGCATCCGTCAGGATTAGATAAAATCCTTGTGTATCATCTATTCCAAAACCAAAATTCAAGTTCCAAGACAAGCCTAAATTTAGTCCTCCCTCCAAATCAAGGGCTAAACCGGGCAAACCGAAGTCAAAACCTAAATTATTTCCAAGTTCATAACTTCCCGAAAGATGCAGAAACCATTCTGCATAATTATCCGAGGAACGATACATCAGAAAACCGTTATCACTCCAAGAATCACTACGTCCTGACAACAATTTATTTTTGAGAGAAGGATCCAAAGTAAGCGGAGTTCCAAACAACTCTTTCAACTTGTCGGCAACAAGTTCAGCATTCAAGCCCGTTGATTCATAGACGAAGTCAGAGAAAGGCTCAATGACCTTATCTTTTAGTTTTCCCAAGAAATCGAATCCACTTCCTAGTGCATTTCCAATAATTGGAGCGCTTTTTACCTTGCTTGCAAGATTAGAATTCAAGGACGCTTCCAGTCTATCAAAAAGTTCATCCAAGCCAACAACTGCAAGTTTTATTTTTTCAAACCAATCTAAATTTCCATTCTGGAAATCTTCAAGGAACTGAATAACCTCAGAAAAATCTACAACAAAATGCGTATCTACACCTTGTTCAAAGGGTAAAACTTGCCTATTCGTTATCAAATTAAAATCAAAACCATCAACAATGTTTTTCCCAGCAATCGTGTTGTTTGTAAACGCTGTTGTAATCGCATTCAAATTTTGGTTGTATCCCAAAACATGATTGGCAGAACCATCCCAAACACCTAGATAAACATTCCCTATTTCCCTACCGAGAACAGAAATAGGGAGTACGCCATACATTTGTACCGGCAAGGAATAAGAGAACGGAATATTCCCTCCATTTTCATCTTTCCAGTCAACAATAGAAATGCCATTTTTTCCATAACTCCCATTAAACGAAGACTTCAATTTTATAAAAGAATCTCCATCATCTGCACCAATCGAAATCAGATTTGCCAGCAACGCCCCCACATTAGTATTCATGCCTAAATTAAAGGGGGTTAACTTATCACACAGAACATCTACATTGGCATTAAACTCAATACCATTAGCACCCAACAGTTCCAAATCAAAGCCTTCATCTCTCCTAACCAAAGCTGCACCAAAAGCGAGCGAGAAATCACCAGTCACATTAAGATTCACATTTCCGCTAATTCCTGCCGATTCAGTTCCGTAGCTCAAGTTGGCAACTTCATCAATCACTTTTCGGACATCAAATTCAAAAACAAACTTGTTACTTTCTAGCAACAGTTTCAATAAATCCACGGAATCACTTATAAAGCCAACATCTTTAAAATACTTATTCAACAATATAGTTAGACTTTGTAAATCAAATATTTTTTCGTTGCGCAGTTGTTTGACAACACCAACTATGGATTCAGAGACATTTACCAAGCTAGAAAGGTTCTTGTTTATCAACGGAATCTTTTTGTCGGTTTGACCTAAAAGTTCAGTCACCCTTTTAGCAAGATTTTCAAACATTGAGAGAACATTTTCTACACTCAAATTTTCGTAGGCCGCAATAATATTGCCATACGCAGATGAACTCTTTATTATTTGGGTCAAATCTAAACTTTCCAACAATACTGCAGAAATATCTGCATCAGAATTATTTCCAATAGCATTTGCTATAGATGTATTCAAGGATGCAGGATTAATTGCAAAATTGGAGTCATTCAGAATATCAGCAACCTTAGTCCCATTTATTTCAATAAAGCAATCAACAGATAGAGAATTCTGTACTGATGAATCAAAAACCGGCACATATCGAGTCCCTGACAAATTAAAAGAAACCTTATATGCTAAACCACCAGACACTTCTGTCTTTAAGCCAATAAAGCCTGCCGTTGCAGAAATTTCTGCTGGTTCATTTACTTCTTCTGAACCTTTCTTCACATCAAGTGACAGTGAAACGCCCATTTCCAAGACATCAGTGCTAAATAATTTCGCCAAATCAGAAACGCCAACAGCCTTGCCAACTATTTTATTGTCACTATCACCATAAGTACGCGATTCAGGTATTCCTGAGAAGCCTAGCACTTCTAAGACTCTGCTTGCATTTAGAGTTCTAATCGCGAACGGGGTCTCTCCCGAAAACACTAAATGAGCGCCATCCATCCCGATAGTCACGCCATAAGATTGCAATTGAGTATTTATAGTAGAAACTAAAGTTCCAAGCGTTGTATTTTTAGAGACCGCCCCCACATCAACAGGACGCCATGCTCCACCAACATAAATTTCAAAGTCGTCTGTTGACGATGTTGTAGTCGTATCATTAGAAGAAACAACCGTTCCAGGAGAGACACAGAAAACAAGTCTATTATTTTCATCCAGAGAAACAGATTTTATCCCTAGGGATGCGCCATTTTCATCAATTTCGTCTTTTAATTTTGTCAACAGCAAAGCAGGAGTGGAAATCCCAGCCAAATCAACACTTATTGAATTCGAATTATTGTCTTTTAAAATATTAAATGTTAAATCATTGCCAGCCAGGTTGAGAACAGGCGAGAAGGTTCCTGATTCTAGGGCATATCCAATTCTCGCATTTTGTTCCGTGAATAGGTCTTTATCACCAGATGCACCAATGGTAATTACAACAGCATTTGAATCTCTATCAATTTTCAACACATAAAGATTGTTGAATCCTAAATTATTTGCGAAATAGCGTTCTATTCTTTCTCGCAAGACATCATCATCAGTATCACCTACTGATTGAACATTTTCAAGAACAACATTCCAATCAACAGAAATCGTTTGATTATTTTTCAGATACAAGTTGGAAACAGTATTCCGTTGGCACTCAATTGAACAAATACTGATAGTCCGTGCGTTCAGCAAATTCATCTGATAAAGATTTGCCGGATTTCCATCAATTGAAACATCTTGGATAGATTTTCCCTCATTAAACGCATAAATTCGATTATGGCAATAGACACCCCCCAAAGTTCCATTATTAAAAGAAATCACAGAAGATGGGGTACAAGGGTATGCGCCAACGGGCCCCGTTGCAAAATAGACATCATTTTCAGCAACATTCCCAAATACATTTGACTGTAATTCATCCAATAATGTATCGTTTTCCAAAGAAGTATCTTCAAACTTTATTGAGACCGTAAAAGACAATGTTCCAGAGCCGCTTACTGCAACCACCCCATTCGAGACAACATTTGCAAAACCACTTAGTGCTTTGGAAAAATCCAAATCAAAATTACACTCAGATAATCCAGCACTTAAATTAAAATTCAACTTAATTTCCGATAAATCTTCTCCTTGACCTAAAGCCACTCCTTGGTTATTTAGATACTCAATAGTCAATGCGGAGCCTTGTTCGGGAGAAAGGAAATTATTTTCGCAAAGCGAATTAAACAAGGTAACCAATTCCGTCCAGGAATTAAACTCCGCCAGGTGAGTTGTTCCGTCCAAAAGACCTTCACGGAGTTCACCAAGTTTTTGAGTTAAGTCAACAACATCTTCAATAGACCCCTGCATTATACCAGGTTCTAAATTTTTGGCAACCTCTCTTCGTAACACAGCCACGACTGAGTCTAAGGACGAAAGAATATTACCTGTCAGACTCTCTCCCGACAACGAAACATATTTTCGCATTGCTTCAGGGAATGTCCATGAAACATCGTTGGAATTAAATGAAAAGATATAAGGTGATTCATCACCTTGTTCTGGCAAAGAGAATACTGTTTGCGTCCCGCTTTTCAAATTCAAAGACTTACATTCAAATTTAAGTTGCAGCGCCTCCGCATTTCCTAAAAAAGAGAGTTCATACAGAAAACTAAAATCATTCAATTCGGCATCGAACAACCCTAATTTACACTGGAAACTTTCGGCACTTTTACTTAACGATACCTTTGTTGAACTGAAATCAAATGTATCGAATTGAAGAAGTCCATTTTCATCTACACTAAATGTAATTTCAAGCGGAATTTCAACAAAACCATTTAACCCACTTAATGATATCAATCCAAATTCGGCAACTTCAGAGTTAATCCCAGAAATATCCTTATGGAAAACTAATGAACATGTGTATGTATGACCAATTTCAAAGGCTGAAGAAAGACCATTCCCAGTCAAAGTTATATCAGAACTACCCAAAAAGGCATTGAAACAGGAATTAATCTTTTCGCCAGGATTTGATTCATTCTTGGATGCATAAATGGCAAGAGTTAAAAGAGCGGCGGCCTTATTGACTTGATTTGCACCATTCAAAATGGCATCATATATTATAGAAGTTCCATTGTCACTAAAGAAAGATATTGTATTTTCATCGCCAAGGCCATTCAAAAGGGAGCAAGCATCAAAGCCTGCTTTCATATTGAAATTAGGCAAAATAACATCTACATTACCGTTCGACTTTTCAATACAAAGATCCCCAAAAGTTGTAAACGGCAATTCATTGATATTAGAAGCAGTAAATTCTAAATCAAGAGACAGAGATTGAAAACCATTCGCATTAAACGATAGCACCAAATCCTTTTCCTGCTGCAAAGCATCGCCATGTTCCAGAACGCCCATTCCCATAAATGTTGATGCGGCACCGAGATTTTCTATTTCGATACTCGCCGACGATAGTGACGCAGACAAATCGCCACCAACATTCGTGGTAAAATAGAGATTCAAGGATGTCTGCAAAGCAACATTCGAGAATTCTAAAATTTCAGAATCATTTCCTGTCGTGGGAATTTCCAATCCGAACGAGACATTCTGCTCACCGCTAATAGTAAGCATATTAGAAGATGCTGCTGCAGAAACCCCTTCAATTCCGTTAATCTTTTGGGCAATATTATCAACCGTCAAGGATTCCAAATCAGACAAGTCAAGATTCGAAAGATTTCCCTTGACAAGATTTAACAATGTCTCTGTCGGATTTTGATTAGTTTCAAAATTTATTTCCGATTGGTTTAATGTCACAGAATCAACAGCATTCACAGATTGAAAGATAGATTCCAATTGGTCATTCAACCCATTTTCATTATCCATCATCAGACGGGGTTCGAGTTGTTCAAGTTTGTATTGATCAATACGTTTGTTCATATTTTCTCTCTGCTTGTTGTTCTTGTTTCTGGACATACTTTACCCTTCTAAAACAATTATTCTTGTTTGACCATTACACAACGAACTGAGAAACCATCTAGTTTCGTGTCGTTAGCAGCATTCTCATCATTATTCCAACCATCCTGTGTTGTCGAAAGTGATCCTGAAAGGGGAAGGAGTTCCCCATCTTCCACCGTTTCGCCAGGATAATACCAGGCCATAACCCTGAGTCGAGCAACAAATTGTTTTTTTCGGTTTTGACGATAACCAGCCCCCGTTCCACTAAATCCAGTCCTATTCGAGCCATAAAAACCACCTTGTGAACGCATCGCTTCAGAATATTGATCCGTACTTTTTACAATTATATAGTAATCATCATAATTCATTAGTCGCCAACCATCGGGGCAAATCCCTTGGTGGTTAGGCATTATCCGAGAAGCACAAGCCTTTGCATTACATTCGCTAGGCAAATTCATTGCTTCAGCCCATTGATACAATCCACCATAACGGTCACACATCGTGGTGTCATTATCAAAGCAATACTTTTCGTGAGATTCATCATCCGTTTGATCCAGTTCTCCATCAACAATTTTTTCCGCATAATTCAAATTATGTGCAAAAACCGTAACGGAATCAACGGCTCCGCTCCTATTTTTTCCCCTTATTTTTATATACCAATATTCTCGGTGATCTCTCGGATCTTCAAATAACTTATATGCGCCCGTGTTCAAACTATCTGTCAAAAATTGAGACTTGTGTACAAATGGGGTGTAACTACTACTTGACTCATCTGACGAAATAACCGACGAAGAACTACTACTGGATTCGTCCTTTTTGCTCGAAGACGAACTAGACACATCCTTATTGCTGCTAGAAGAATCGCCCGACTTTACGGAACTTGAACTCTTGGAGTCGGACGAGTTCTTTGTTTCTTTTATTGAACTACTAGACTTATTTTCACTACTAGAATACTTGTCTTTAGTTTCGTTTCCCGAAGACTTCTTGTCAATCGAAGAGGATGACTCTTCGGTGGAATCAGAGTCCTTTACGCTTGAAGACGATTCAACAGCGGATGTTTCATTGTTATCACCACTTGCCGACGACGAGTCGTCACAGCCCCAAAGGCCTATTCCACCAAACACGGCTAAGAAAAGTAGTGTCTTGAACTTGTTCATCTTTTGGTACTCCTGTTATTAAACTTTTTTCGAAATCAGAATCCCGATGGACAGGGCATCCACCATAAATCGCGGTTTCAACCGCTCAATCGAATAGGGACCAGGCCCTTTTACTTTTACATCCGATTCATTCATAGGAACAAAATCTGTTCTTATTTTTAAGAAAAAGATAATAAAGAAAGCTATTTGACCAGCCACAAACACCCCAAAAGAGGGTAAAACGCCCCCATATTCAGCCCACACCCCGCCCCGCAGTCCGACTTTTTTTGTATACCGCTGGAACGTGGGCGTATTATAACCGTATTCATTTTTCGATTAGCGTGATTTGTGTCACGCCGTAATGTTTTGTGCCTAAAAAATATGTAACACAGACCAAGTTTAATCTAATTTCTAGACAAATAAACCGGTTATACCGGAAAGGATCATCTATGATTTACATAAAAACTAACGCAGTTTTCAACAACACTCATTCTCAAACAAACGAAACCTACACACTACGTGGAAAATCGGACATTCCTCCATTTTATACATATAGTGACCCTTTTGCGCCCCCCCAATATGGCAGACGGACTACTTCCAAGAGCTAATGGCTACTCGCATATTTCTCATATTCTTCCTGACACATTTAACTATATAACATACCCAAACAACGGTTGGGCATGGATTTACAATAGCAGTTGTCAAAATATAAACTTACCACCCCCATGCCATTGGGATATTCTCGTCGAAAACAATAGCAATGGGGTAAAAGCCCTTGCTCATTTCATAAAACATATTGGGCAATACAACGGCTCTACCGCAGTCGAGTTACCTGAACAAATTGAAATTTATGCGATGTTTAATTATAACAACACCGATTATTCGCTCTATATTTTAGCAACCTACGACTCAACTCGGAAGCAATCAATAGCGCACTATCTATATGCGGCTCCTTTTGATGCTAGTTCACCCCGTTTAACAACAAACAACATTCAGCAACCTAATTCTATAAATATTTTTGAATATGTTTCAAATATGATTGATTCTATCCAACAGACCTATAGGACTAAGGTTAGAATATTCAATGCAAATATTTCAGAAATTCTTACACAACAACCTATCTAAAAGATGACTCATTTTTTTATCCAATGCCCAACTAATTCAGTTCTAGTTGGGCTTTGGATAAAATTTTACAACAATGTCAAACAGTCTCTACGGCAATGATATTGTCTTTATTTGTAAAGCGACAATCCTGAACTAGTCTAAACACACGATTCGGGCAAGACTTATGCCATTTCGTATAAGCCCCCATTAAAACAGACAATACATTTTTTTTAGGCGAAGATGCAACAAAAATTATATGAATATCAGATTCCTTCGGTTGAGGCCCGTAGTGACCAATTTCCATTTTTGCCTTTGTTACAACGTCTTCAATGATAACTTCCGTAACAAACACTTCTAAAGTATTCATTAGAACTCCTTTTTCCCCTAAAATGAAAAAAAACTTACTATGTTGGGGAGAACAAAATAAGCCTTGTACATCCACAACACTTAATATAAAAAAATCAAATTCTTCCCTCTAAATAAACTTGCTCGCTTCCTATAATCAAGAATACAATCGGTTTTCCAGATTTCTTTTCAACAGCATTCCACCCTTTTTTATCCACATAGGATGGATGGGGAACACTTTCAGGGTGAGAATGCCACTCTCCCAAATACCCGATTGTTCCCCCAAAACGACGCTGCACAGAGTCTAAGACTTTCAGGTGTCTTTTGTCTCGGCGAACAAATTCTGTTTTTGACCGTTTATCATCTGAGTAGACAGGAGTCGCAAAAGAAATCGTCAACTCACCCGGTCGAATCACGCCGAACAGCATCCCTCCACTTTCATAATTGGTCAACACAGATTTTTGTATTCGAGCAATTCTCTTCATCATCCAATTCGAGAAAACGACTTTGAACGTTTTGCCTCTTTTTAATGGCAAATACATTATTGGTTCTATTTTCTGCAACAAGCTGGGCATGAATCATCCTTGGGTATAGTAACACACTCCATCGCATTCCAGACATTATTCGCACAAGTTTGGAACCAAAACAAAGATTCTTCTTCCGTTGCTTTTAGAGACCTAAACAAAGCTGTCATCATCAAGTTTGCCGCTGCAATAGAAGCCGTTATAGGGAACGGAATAAAAACGGCATTACAGGTTCCTCTTGTCTGATCTTCTTTACCAAGCACAGGCAAAACTCCATTTTCTTTCACATATTTCTTTTCACAGCGTAAACACGCTTTTTTAGAACTACCGATAACAGATGCACACACAGCCTTACTACGCCCGTATATATATCCACAAATATATAGAGGCATCTTTGGTAATTGCGCAAGGAATCGGTTCAAGTATTCCGAGAACGACTCATCACCAGTAGTATCAAGCACAATGTCAAATGGGAAATCCATCCCCGGTTTAAACGCATTTTCAAACGTTTTTTCGATAGACTCAATCCTAAAATTCTTAAAGCGTTTACTTGGCTCATTTTTCACATGATTTTCCAAAACCGCTTTCATAGCAAGGGCCTTGTTCACTCCCAAACATTCAAGGCCGAGATAATGTCTGGAAAAATTTTCTTCCGCATACTTATCAGGGTCAACAATTGTCAATGGATTTTTAAATCCGGCACCAGACTTTACCAACATCGGAAGCAAATTACTCCCTAATGTGCCACACCCGACAACCAAAATCTTCTTATCCATTAAAGGAGCACTATTTTCCATAGAGACATTCCTTGAAAATATTTTATTTTCGGTTTCTTCCGCAAAATACCGACAATTAAGATTTCCGCTGCGAGACGGCGACACAATCAATCCCAAGATAGTTGCATTCTTTCTAAAGGCGATAGCAAAATTCTTGGAGGAATAGCATCCCCATAAAACAGTCTTCCGGTAGCGTTTGAAGGCTCGCTTCCCCATAGAAGCCTTGCCGAACAGGAGTAGGTCTTTCATTGAACCAAAAGGGAATCTCAAAGCTGATATATCAACATGACCAGATAAAGGATAAACAAGACATGAATAACTAGGCGAAGACGAATTACCTTCAATTATCTTCAAGGAGTTTTTGTTAACATCCTTTATTTCAGCACTGTAGTCACACGGCCAATAAGATGGCATCTCGTTTGAAAATTCTTCCCCGTATTTTTCCTTGGCTAAATCAAGAATGCGTTCTGTTATTTGGTCAACGATGACCCCAACCATATCGTATGGCCTACATGCGTCAAAGACCAATTCTCCCTTTTGAAGATAGCATAAACCGCCATCCTTCTCTACATGGGGAACCTTTCTAAAACAAAGTCCATCATATTGCCGAGCCAAGCAAGCCCTGGGAAATTCAGTACAGCACTGATTGTCAAACAACAACTTTACAATTACTGTTCCAAAGGTACTCGATTCTATCGGCCCTTCAAATTCGGCAGAAAGGCTCCCACTGCAAGGAATAAAGTTCCATGCAGCGAGAGCATCCTTAAGATTTTCCCAGGGACTGTCTTTCATATCAACCGGCTCTCACAGACGGCAGTGCTCCTCTACGGTTTATCTGTACCGAATCCTTTATCACGGGGAATCTCTTTCCAAGGTGACGTTGCACAGCCAGCGACCGCGCCGCATCAGAGGGGTCCATATTGCCTGCAATGGCAGAAGCAAAGCCGACCGCCCGACTCTGTAGCTCTTTGAACTTTTCCGTCGGGCACTTGATACCTTCCCTTGGATCAGCCGGATTTTCTACAGAAACCTCATCACCATCGGGCAAAGCCATTGACTTGATAAATCTCAAGACCTTCAAAAGTTCTGCCGAAATATCATCGGTAAATGATTTTCCTGCATTGGCCTTTTCCGCAAGGCTCATCAGGAATATGGACGAAGGCCCCTTTCCATCTTGGAAATTGAAATCGCGCCACCCTTTCAGAATCCTATAAATCGCGCGGTCGTCATCGTCCTTATTCATGAAATACAGGTTCAGCATGCGTGGGTCCGATTTTTTCCAGGAATACAGACCGTTGTCTTCGCGATACGCAAGCATTATGGACTCTGTCGGCAAGTCGTCCCAATCCAAATCCCTTTCTTCTTGTTCATCACAAGCGGAATAGGTACTGCCCTGCACGCTTTCATTGGCAGATTGCATATCCCGAATTTTTGGGAAATCCTTATCAGCAGAGTACAAGGGAACGTCAAAATGAATCTCTTGCGAAAGAGTTAGACAATACGATTTTTTCTTTTTCTCGGTAGTCCACCCATTTGCTTTAGCCAAAGGTTTAAGTATAGAATCGACCATATCAAAGAAATCATTCGCAGCTTCTCTAGGTTCCGACTTATCTTCATGATACGACAACGGAAGATAGCACCCATAATCAAAATCAACCTGTTGCGCCGGTGGACAACAAGGCATGTTTTGCGTTTTATAACCAGCAGACCCCTGTCTCATAAAACGCGGCACAATTCGGTTTTCTTCTTGTGCCGTCCGTTCTCCAATCCCATCGGTTAACGCTCGCTTTATCTTCAATCGGGCGTCTTCCAATGTTTCCTTAACCTCCTGCGAGACTTCTATCTCCTTGAGGTACCCTCGGAAGCAATCATTCAAACTTTTGCATTCCATAACTCTATTCTCCTTCCGTCATATATTTCTGCAATGCAGTGCGCGCATTTTGGTAGGCGTCACGCGCTTGTTGTGAAAGTATTTGCTGGGCCTTTGGGTTCGCCTTATCTAGCGCAATGGACTTCACCTGTTCCTTCGGTGGGGTTACATCGATTTTCATATAGCGGTCTGGCCCCAACTTAAACTTCAAGATATTCTCTGTTGCCGCCTCTTGTGCAGAGATTGACAAATCAAACAATTTACCTCGCCATCGAGTCAAAAACCCGGAATTAACCGTATTACATACATCCGTGATGCCAGAACTCATTGTCCCAATATGCAATAACTTGTAGGGTTGCGACCCCATATTTAAGAACTGTTCGGCCTCTATGCATGCATACAATCCCGGATGATTCGCAACCAAGCCCCCATCAACCATATACCATCCATAAAGTTCATCCATCTTATGTATAGGGAAATAAGTCGGAGCGGCACTTGTTGCCAAGGCTACATCGACCAAACGATACTGTTTATCCATAACTAGATTGTCATGATGTGGCGTCTTGAAAACCTTCGGCATACCCGTAGAAAGATTAACTGCCGGTATCAACACATTATGCTTCAAATCTTCAATAGTCCGGTCCTCAAAGAGTTGCTCCAAAGCGGCCCTCAACGGCTTATCAGAAAATTTCTGCCTTATAATGCCGCCCACGCCCAACGGACACCTTATCTTTGGGAAAATTTTTGGTCCCCATTCCTTATAGAAGTCAATCATTTTCCCTGTAGGAATTTCTGCGGCAAGGCTTAAGGCGTTAATCCCCCCAATAGAGGTTCCCGCAATCAAGGCGAAAAGACGAGCTAAAGGCATGCCAAGTTCGGCTTCCATATAGGAAAGGATGTTGGCTTGAAAGAACCCTCGAAATCCACCTCCCGAAAGAGATAGAAGCTTTGGCGTGGACGGTTTTTGATCGGACATAAGACCCCTCTCGTTGTTAAATGCTATTTCCATTGCAAATACCGTGCCAACCACAAAAACAGGCTTTTGGGGGCATTGGGGCGACCGCAGATGTTTCAAAATGCTTCAGATATTCTTACGCGCCTTTAGACTGTAGCATTTCTAAACGGTTTCTGCATGTCGGCATATTTTTACTATTATTTCCACCCAAACCACACACTAACCGACAGTCCAATGACCGCACAGAACCAGGAAAAGCCGCAGTTCGACCAGGGCGCCATCATCAAGGCACTGCAGAACGCGTTGCGCACCACCAGTTCCAAGATCGGGCAGATGAACGAGGTCCTGGACATCGTGCGGGTTGTCGGCGAGGCGAAGACTTTCAAGACGGCGGCACTCGCACTCGCGGGCGAAATCGCCGACCGCCACCACGCCGAAAGGGTGAGCATCGGCATG
>Ga0123334_1002234_pt1 | contig 22649 bp, 20 predicted proteins | sample BiotimSIPDNA_FD_89706 | JGI IMG/M metagenome (GOLD analysis project Ga0123334, IMG submission 89706) | Anaerobic biogas reactor microbial communites from Washington, USA - Biogas_R1 time_0 SIP DNA | ecosystem: Engineered > Bioreactor > Anaerobic > Unclassified | place: Washington, USA... | reverse complement strand
TCCCACGGCAATCGGACGGCCCGCAGTTCGGCGGCCAAGCCGTCCAGTGCCCGGCACCACTTCTCAGTCCCGACCTGCCCGGCGTCGTCGCAGTCGCCAACCACGGCCACGCGGAGTCCGGCCAGGGGCTTCGCTTGGTGGGACTGCACCTCGGCCGCCGCGCCGCCGGCTTGGGTAACGATCGCCACCGTCTCGCGTTGCTCCGGCGGCAGACTGGCCCACAGGGCGAGCATGTCGATGGGGCCTTCGACCTTCCAAACCAACTCCACGCCAGCCCGCCGGTCCGGATCGCAGAGCAGCATCAGCGACGAGAGCCCCATCAGCGTGCCCGACGTGGGGCCGACGCTGAGGTGCTTGGCCAAGACGGGCGGCTCGTCCGGCGGCATGTCCTTGGGCGTCACGTCGAACGGCTGGCCGGTCACGTCGAAGATCTGCCAGGCCACCGGATCGGCTTCGAGAAACCACGGGCCATAGCACGGCAGCGCCACGACCTGCCGGCAGTCCCTGGTCCGGCGCTTCTCGCCCGTCTTCTTGTCGCGCCAACAGGGGTAGTAGGCCAGCATCCCGCCGGCCGCCCTGATTGCCTCCGGCGTCACACCGGGCTTGGCGACCATGCACCAGCGTTGAGCCAGCATGTCGTTGCCGGGCGTGTCCCAGGATTGGAATTCCAGCTTGTCCCGCCAGTCGGTCTTGCCGGCCGTTTTCTTCTCCCGGCCGATCGCGACGCCGACCTTCGAGGCGTAGGCTTTCCGTGCGGTTTGCCAGTCGGGGAACCGCCCGACCTTCACCGCGAAATCCCACAAGCTCATCGTGTACGCCGCCGTGTCCCGGCCGCCGCTGTCGCCGTAACAGCCGGATCGGATGTTGATCCAGGCCGAGGGCGAGCGGTCCTCGCGGCCGCAGGCATAACAGCTCACCATCCCCGACGCCCGCGGTTGGCCCTTGAGCCGGACCCCGAGCGCCTCGTATTCGGCGGCCACGTCCAAACGGGAGAGGATCTCCGCGTTGATTTCCTGCGGCGTCCGTACTGATTGACCCACGGCCCGAACCTCCTGCTACGACTTGTTGATCCTGACAACCAGCTCTTTCATCTTCAGAGCCCTCAGAACTTCGCTTTCGTCGCAGTCGCTGAGGATCAGGTTTTCCGGTTCGTTAAGCAGCCCCAGCACATAGCGGCCGACCATCAAGACGAACTCGTCAGATGGCCGAATACACGCGAAGGCATTAAGCCAAATGTGATTGGTTTTGACAGATCGCATTACGTCAGCTTCGTAGCGCGTCAATCGAGTCCTTGTTTCCTTGGTTTTGCGCTTCATCGCCCCAGGTCCCTCCACCACTTGAGCATGACCCTGAACGCCAGCAACTCCGCCCGCCGCCGGTCTCCGGCAAACAGCCAGTGAACCCCGTACCGCCGGGGCCAGGACGCGACGGCGCCCATGATCGACTCACTCGTCACCCGCCGGCCGGTGTCTTGGTCCAGCTCGTCGCAGATCGCCGACAGCGAGCCCTCGACGATCACACACGCGAAGCCGCCGGATTCGACGACGACTTGCATCCTCTCATGCTCCCGCCGGAAGCGAGCGTTGCCGACCGTCACCGAGCCAACCAGGTCGGCCGCGCTCTTCCGCTCGATCACCAGCCGGTCCTCGCAGCCGGCAATCGTGTAGTCGCCGGTCAGGAGCGTTGTCACGTCGCGACGGATGACCCACAGCCGACGCTCGAAAACGATCTCCGTGAAGGTCCAGGGGGCTTGTTCACGGGTGTCCTGAAGAATCACAAATGGACAGACAAAAAGGTCAGGGTCCGACGTGTCTGGCGGCGGACGACGGACGGCTGTGGTTGACGGAGTGCAGATCACCATAGGTTGACAACGCTCCCCGATTCAAACGATGCCAATTCGGGACCGGACAACACAAATGATTCCATTGACCGTACTTCGCGAATCATGGCTGTTTTCCAGGGTGGCTCAGCATGGACGACGAACACTCCCGAATCTGGATGGATTGTCCTTGCGGGTACTATCCCATCGAGGGCGTTGGCGATGATGCTGAGGATCTTGTACTCGCTCTCTTTCATTGGCCGCCCAGGGAACTTATGTTCCAGGACACGGAGAATCTTGGTTGACAATCGAAAGACGACTCCGTCCACATCAGCGAAGTAGAAGCTGTTCGGCAGGTCATCCTTGATGTGCTGCCCATAGGCCGACGAAGACTCGTTGGGCTGCCGTTTCGACTGATGAATCAACCTATCGCCGCATCTAGGGCAATACGTTTTCGGGCAGAGCATCCTACTTCCTCCAAACAATGATCTCGCGGGTCAGGACAAGGCACCTCCGGTGTTCTTGTGCCCACGATACTTGGTTCCCGTTGTACTGCTGGCTCTCATAGGGGACCGAGTACCTCATGTCCACCGACAGCTTGACACGGCGCAGCATTTCGCCGGCATGATCGGTGAACTGTTTGTTTTCCGCCGGCCATTGCGTCGGGCTGATGATGAGGGCGATACATGCCCCTTCAGTCAGCTTCTTTGCCAGATTGCAGATCAGTCCGGCCAGCGTTGCGTGGAAGGTCTCAAGATCCATGTTCGCGAGGTCGGTTGGATCGGAACTGTACTTCCCCTCCGCTTGTTTCCAGTACGGCGGGTCCAGGTAGACAAGGCGAACATCGGACCAGCGCTTGCGTAGATCGGGCAGCGATTGCGTAATGTCAAGCTCTCTGATCTCGCGTTTGCGCTCTTCAATCGGGATTCGATCTGATGCCCAGCATCGCCGCATGCGTTGTCGGCATTTGTCGAGTGTGGAACCACCCCCGGCAAACGGATCAACCACTATGTCGAAAGGAGACGTGTAGAGATAAAGAAGGTTGTCAAGCCATCTTGGCTCGGAGTTTCCAAAGTGCTCGCTCCCAGATGACTTCTCTTGTTGCTTCCAGACGTTGTAAATCGGAACGGCAAACTCCAACTCGTGGTTTGCGTTCGATGTATTCAGTTTGACGATCGCTTCCTGCCGTTTCCTCTCCCACTCGGACTTGACGGATTCAGAAGCGGACTCATCCGGAGCGTCTTCGGTCAAAATGCCGGGTATTGACGAAATTTCAAATTTGCAAATTTTCGTCAATACAGACTGAACCGAGGTTCTTGCTGCCCCAACCTGATCTGCAATCTCCTCTTCCGTATGGCACCGCAGCCACAGGTCCAAAATGGCCGCGTTCCGGGCTTCCTCTTCATCTTTGTCGATTCGAGACAACCATCTGTTGATCGTCACGTAACTCATCGCCAAAACCTCCGACAGTCTTTGCTTGGCTTGTCCTCGCTCCTGCATCGGAGTCTTGTGATAGATCTTTCTCGCCATCGCCATCTTGTCCTTGCGAGACAACTGCATCCCGAATCTGGCGTTCCGTTCAATCGCCAATTCGAGCAAATGAATGTCGTCACGCGTCTCTGTAACGGCACATTCAATCTCCTCCCTGCCGACTTTCTTGTACGCCGTCCACCGGTGCCAGCCGTCGATCAGTACCTTGTTCTGGTTCACCTCGATCGGCGGAAGGACGTCCAAGTCTTCCGCGTATTTCTGAACCGTTGCGGCCGACGTTTCGATCCGCGGGTACAGGTCGTCACGAAACACGATTTCATCTACTCGATACTTCACGAGATCACTCCTTTCGCTACCACAAATCCGAATCAACAATCCTGAGCTTCACGCCGGCCTTCGCCGCCATCTCCCTCAACGTCTCCTGCATGAACGTCTTGCGGCGGTTCAGGAACACTTTCCGGCAGACTGAATCGGCTACGTGCTTCATCCCGACTAGGAAGCACGCCTTCTGCGCCCGGCTAATCCCGGTGTACAGGTGCTCCCTCGACATCACCCCGAATTCGCCGCTGGCTCCGGGGTATTCGTCAAGACAATAAACGGCGATGGGAAACTGTGACCCCTGAGCCTTAAACGTCGTGACGGCGTAGGCCAGATCGAGATCGCATCCAGTATCCGTTCGCTCATCGTCCTTCTGCGGATCCCGCGTGCCGGTGGCCTTGGCGTGCTCGCCTGTCGTCTCGGGGCCATCGTCGGCGCTATCGTCGGCGTTCCGCCGCGAGCCCCGGAACACGATCACCGGCTGGTCGCTGCTGGGGAACTGGACGATGGTCTTCTTCTCTTCGGCGTGAATCACGCGACCGATTTCGCCGTTTGCCACCAGCAGCTTGTCGTCGCTCGAAGTCCACCCCTTGCCCTTCGTCTCGATCGCGGACGGGATGAACTGGTTGCGAAGCTGGATCACCTTGTCGCCGACGCGGAACGGCGTCGTGCGGTCGCCGGCCTGCGGGTTCAGCAGGTCCTGCAGCTGGCGATTGAGGATCTTGCGGCTGAGCGTCGAGCGGTCGTTGACGGCCACCAACACCTGAACGTCCCACACGGGGTCATACGGCGACGTGTCCCGCAGCGTTTCGAGCAAGTGGCAAACGGCCGCCGGCGCGCTGGCCTTCCCTGCCGGCACCAGGACCAGATTCTTCGGCCCGCCCTCGGCTTGCAGGTCGATTTGTTCGTCCGGCTGCCACGGCTGGCCGTCCACGATCGCGGAGCACACCCGCACGATCGTACCGGCGTTGCGGTGGATCTCCCGCAGCTCGCCATAGGGCAGCCCAGCGGCAATCATGTCCCGCAACGGCGCCCCGTACTCCACCGGCGGCAGTTGATTGACGTCGCCCACGAACAGGACACCGCAGCCGCGGGCACGGGCGGCCAGCAGCGACCGCAACAGTCCGGTCCCCAACATGCTGGCCTCTTCCACAATCAGGAACCGGCATTTCAGTGGATTGCGCTCGTCGTGCTGAAACTGCCAGCCGCCCTCGTGCACCTTCGCCACGCCGAGCCCGCTGTGAATCGTGGTCGGCTTCACGCCGGTAAGCCGGGCCTCGGCCATCAGCTCCTTGACCCGCTGGGCGGCCTTACCGGTCGGAGCCATCACCGCTACGCATTGACCGTGGATCGCCGTAATGGCCCGGACTAATCGGACCAGCGTGAAACTGTTGTGGGTAACGATGAAGTCGTTCGTTAGGTACAGACCTGTTGTGCCCTCAACTGAAATGCATTGGCAATTCTTAATACCACAAGGCTCAACAGCAACAATGTAGCGCCGCGGTGGATATTTGGTTTTGGGTATGTAAGCATCCCGTTTGCGCGGCAGACGAAATGGCTCAACAGCGGAAGCAAGTGATACCAGGAAACGAAATGATCGAGCCCCGTTTCGCTTCTCGCCGTTGTTAACGTAAGTCGGAATCCTATCGGTGAGGCTTACTGTTCCTCCAAGCGATTGAACAAGGAAGATAAATCCCATAGCAAGATGCGGGGATGACGTTGTGTACTCGATATTGTGCCCATCGGTATAGCCATCGGTATCGAGCATTCCCTGGAGGAGAGCCAGCCGGTTGACCGCAGACCCGTACAGGTAGACATTTGGAATGTGCTTGTCTGGGGAACGTTTGCCCATTAACCCCAATCGTTCAAGTTCCGCAGTGACAACATTTTGACCACCATCGCCAGTGATTGCATAATCAATGTTTTTGTATTGCTTGAGCTGTACACCATTGGGGAGCAGGTTTCGTACTGCATCAATAAGAAACGGTTCGGGGTTGGTGAATTTCGCGTACCCTGCCCGAAAGCATCCATCTCCCAGCAGTAATCCCATCAAATATGGGTGAATAATCCATTCTTTCTGGGTAAACTCGACTGGCTTAGTCATCGGTATCTGATGGTTTGTGATACTACCGTCCCCGCGATCAAGTGTTTTCATGATTTCCGCCGTGGTTCGGACCTTGCCAGCCCAGCAGTTTTTCCGCTCCTGTCGAGTAGTCGTGTACCACAAATGATCTTCTGTGCATTCAGTAGAAGCCCCATCAGACATCGTAACGCGATAAACTGTTCTAAATCCCTGCGGATGAATCGCGGTAACACGAACCGCCTTTCCTTCGTCTCCAATGACGTTCATTCCGGGAGTGATTTGCCCCATATTGATCCATCCAGTCGGAGTCAGGACTTTTGCATCAACCGGCTGTGCTTTTCCCGTTCCTGGCCTTCCACCCAGCAAAGAGACTGTCCCCGACAGTGCCTTCGCCAGTTCCGACCGCTGATGGTCGGTCAGCTCGGCGAATTCGGGCCGATCGAGGGACGGCCACTCGATGGTTTCGCCCGCCAGGGCGTCGATCAGATGCCGGCAGACGTACTCTTCCGCTGCGGCCCGGCGGATGTCGGCGGCCCACAGCCGGCCGTATGCGTCCCGTTTCGTCTTCAGCAGCCGGCCGCGAGTCGCCAACGTCAAAGCCTTCTCCGGCGACACATCGGCCCCGGCGACCGCAGCCCTCAAGTACTCGACCCCGTCTTCCCACCGGACCCAGACGTGTCCCTGCTGGTCGCTGGCCTTCAGCGTCGCGTAGCTCAAACAGTAGGCTTGGCGTTTCAGCTTCGCCGGCGGCTTGCCAAGGTCCAGGTAGAACTTGTCGGCCTTGATGAAGCCCACGCCCCGCAGCGCCTGCGCCCGGTGCGGATCTCGCGTCAGCACCTCGACCGCCTTGGCCCCCCACAACTTCAGCGCCTGCTGGACGCACGAGCGGCCGAAGCCCCGGCCGTCGAACAGGTCCATCAGCTGGATCGTGAGATTCTCGGCCGCCGCCAACTTGGCCAGATCCGCCGCGGCTTCGCGGGCTTTCTCGATCGAGAACCTCGGCCCCACGGCTTCCGCCGCCCGTTCCGGCGTCTCGCGGAGGATTCTGACGGCATCGCCGTGGAACTCTTCCCACAAGGTCTCGGCGGTCGCGGGGCCGACGTGGCGGGCCTGCTGGAGATAGCGGACGACCCCCGCCCGACCATGCGGCTGGGCCGGCGCGAACGAGTCGAACCGAAACGACTCGCCGTATTGATTGGCAGGTTGCCAGCGGCCCCACAGGCGATAGGGCAGCAGCGCCTTGAGTTCGCCCGGCTCGGCATCGCCAAGCAACGAGAACTGCCGTGGAAGATCCTCCCGGATCGGCGGCGCCTGCCGAGCCGTGAGGATGCAGAACAGCTCGCGTCGGTACTTCTCATCGCCAATCGGGACGGCACAGATTTCGGTCAGTTGTGAAACCATCGCGGTGAGCAAGTTGAAAGACGTAAAGAAAGCCCGGCGGCGGCAGCAACCGGGGAACAACGGAAGGGACGCCGCCGGGCCACTGGCAACGAACGGAGGCTGCGCTACCAGTTCATCGCGGGAGCCGGCGCGGCGTTGACGGCCGGAACCGCCGGTGCGCTCGGCGCGGCCAATGGAGCGGGCTGCCCGTGCATCATCGCCAGGAACTGCGCGCTCTTGGGGATGCCGCGGGCCTTGTCGCTGGCCACGTCGTAGCTGTCGAAGTTGATGTGGGCGAAGCTCCGAGGATCGCTCGGATCATCTTCCCATTGGCCTGTCGCCGGGTTCTGTCGCTGTTTGCGCTGCATCGTGATCTTGCCGCACAACTGCCGGGACTTCATGGCCAACACCTTCTCGTCGGGCAGGTCGAACGGGCCGCTGCGGGCGGCCTCGCGCTCCGCGGGCGTGATGATCCGAGTCGCCAACGCCAGATTGAGCAGCTTGCCCGACGCCTTCTCGCCGGACAGCCGCTCGGAAAACGTCTTGCCGACCTGGGACGGCCGCGTGGCGGCCAGCACCTCGAACACGACGTTGACGGTCACGCTGTCGGGGACCGTCACGTCGTAGACCAGCAAATGAGCTTCACAGCTCTCGTCAACAAACTTGCCACCCGTGTCTTGGGAGCACATGACCATCGCACTAACCTCCGTTTGAAAGTTGGGACTCCAACAAAAGCAACTGGCGTCCCGTGAGTCCCCAGGTGACGGGAAAGCCGAACAAATCCAAACCCACAGACCACACCGCCGGCCGCCCGAACCGCTGGCATAATCCAGCCACGTCCGCCGGCCAGTCCTGGCGGTCGAGATACGTCAAAAAGGGATAGGGTCCTCCTGGCCCGTCTGTTCGCGGACCAGTCGCTCCAGCTCGGCGATACGATCCGAGGCCTGCATCGACGTGAGGGACTGAGCCGAGCCGTACCCGAGAGCCCGCAACCACTCGGCTTGTTGCTCGTTGGCGTTGTCGCCCCAGAGAGCGCACGTCAGTTCGCGGATGCGGTCCCGCTGCCACTGCTGGGCCTTGCCGTTGAGCTGCAGTTGCGGTGGCGGATCCTGCTCGGCTGCGGGCGGGGGCGGGGCCGGTTTCGTCATCTCGTGCTTCAGCAGGTTCAACGCGCTGAGCACCCCCATCGCTTCCGTCTCGGTCAGCTCGCGGGGATTGTTCATGCCGTAGTGCTCCAGCAGCCAGTTGCTGGCCGCGTCCCCGCTGGAGAACAGCGCGCGGAGCAAGCCCGGCTTCTCGGGCGTGCCCACCATTTCCGCCATCTGCTGCGACGTGATCATCGGCTTTCGCACGGGCGGCGGCGGCGGCGAGGGCGCGGCTGGCGAGTATCCGCCCGGCGACGCCGGAGCCGTCCCGGCCGCGGCCGCCGCCTGTGCCAATTCGAGGGCCGTGGGCCGGTGCGGTTCCGGAGCCGGCGCGGGGTTCTGTTGGCCGTCGTCGTCATCTTCGACCGTGGTCAGTCCCAGCGCGGAAACCAGCGTATAGCGGCACAGGTACGTCACCGTCGAGCCGACCGACTGGATCGTGTTCTTGCCCCCGCTCACGTCCGCGCCGGCCGTCAAGGTGGTTTCCTCACTGTGGCCGTCGCGGTGTGAAACGATGCAAGTCACCGTGATGCCCTGCGGACCTTGCTGCTGGCGGAAGCGAAAGCTCAGCCCGTTGGCGTACAGGTAGGGCCGGATGGCTTCGTTGATCTTGCCCAGCGAGGCGTAGCGGCGTTTTCCGGCCCGGCCCAAGTCGGCCGAGTCGGCTTTGACGATCGGCGGCAACTCCGACTGGAACTTCGACAGCGCCGAGAAGAACGCCTTGCGCCCCTCTTCCTTCTGCCAATCCCGCTGGAGCTGCAGCAGCTTCTCCAGCTTTTCGAGGTCGAAATTCTGTTGCACCGCCAGACGCACCAGCGTGTTCGGCGTCTCTGGCTCCGCGGTCAGCTGCGGCACGAGCAGCTCCGTGGGAACGGTCACCGTCCGCCGCCGGCGAGCCGGCTTCTCTTCAACCGGCTCTGGATGAACGACTTCGCCTTCCACCACAGTCGCACACGTGTCTGTCATGATGTTTTTTCCTCCGTTGGAATCCATGAATGAAGAAGTGCGGCCTTCCGTGGCCGGATCGACCGATCCGTCCGTCTTCGGCCGCAGTCACACGGCCCCCATACGCTCGGCCAGGCGGACGCACAGCATCACGTCCTGGTGGAGGTACAATTCCGCGGTCTTGCGGTTGCTGCGCCAGACTTCGGCGAAGGCGGCACCGTTCACCGCCACGCCGCCGGCCTCCGTGACCTTGCCGTCGAGCCCGAACGCCTTGGCCAGCTTGTCGAGCCCGATCAGGTCTCGCCCGTGGAAGCCCCAGACCTGCATCAGGTCCACGACCAGGTCCGACCAGTAACGGCCCTTGCGCAAGCCCGTGGGAACCGGTACGCCCAGCAGCCACGAGCGGCGGATCAGAAAGGGCAAGTCGAAGTGGCACACGTTGAAGCCGACCAGCGGCAGGCGGTCCAACAAAGCGTCTTCGACCCAGCCCCACCATTTCCCCAGTCCGTCTTCCTCGTCCTGGTCGCAGTCGATGATCCCCGGAGAATCCATCTGGTCTGCCCGACACAACCCGATCGCCACCACGCGGCCGGTCGTCGCGTCCAGGGCGGCTCGGCTCTTGAAGTCCGCGAAGTGTTTTTCCTTGGCCGCGGCCACGTCGGCCGCGTACCGCTTGACAAGATCCTCGTGCGCCTTGCGAGCTTCCTCGATCTTCGCCTTGCCTTTCTCGCTCGTCGGCCCCCCGATGTTGCCGCACTTCACCGCCGACGGATCGAACTCGCCGGGATGCGGGGGCGGAACAAAACCAGGACACAACGGCCGCAGTTGCTCATCCGGCAGCGGCCCAGTCTCAATGTCGAATGCAATCATGGTCCAACCTCCTTAGCCGATAGCGGCGAAGACGTTACTGCCGGCGTACTGGCGGCACTCGTGACTCATCAAGACGAGTCCCCGACGTGCCGCGAGGGCGTGGTATTTCGCCCGGTCAGCCTCCGTCTTCCGCTTTCGCCGCTGGTAAACAAACTGGTTGTGGTGGAACTTGCACAGGCCAAGGGCATACGTGTCTTTGTCGCACCCGGCGATCAGGCACTTTTTCTGGCTGACCCGGTCCTCGACGTGGCGCTGAATGTTTCGCGGTCGTTTCATGCTGAACACCACAAAAAACGAGATCCTGTCTTCCCTGCCGCAACCGACTTTCCCTTTTTCCCTTCGCAGCAGTCACGATCATAATAAGACAGATTTCTATAGACAACGTACGTTTAAGTAATAGTAAGAAACACTTACATTATTGGACTCGGTAAGTTCAACATACGAAAATACTTGTTGACTTCTCGAAAATGCGTGAAATAATTTAAGCTTGGTGGTGTTGGAGTGTCATCGTGATAGAGGGAAGGCGCTTACTGTGGCCAGATACAACAACGAAACAGAGCTGAACAAGGACGTGCTACAGGGGATCTCGGATGACCTTGCGGACTTGGCCGCCGAGTACGCCGACCTAGCGGGCAAGGTCGAGCGAAGCGGGCTGTCGGCCATCACCGTCGAAAACTACAAGAGCCTGTTGCGTGGCTTCGAGGCCATCCGCGGCCACCTGGTCAAGACCTTCAGCGGCTACCAACGCGCCAGGCTTCGCTCAGACGTGAGCGGCGGCGTCCGTAAACGGCCCGAGACCGAACGGGATGATCCGTCACAGCGGCAGTCACCGGACCCCGTGGAAGAAATTCGCAGGCACACCCGGCGCAGAGACAAATCTTGACCTAAACTTCCACGGTGGAGAGCCCGCTCATGCCTGCCCCGCGCACCCGCCGACACGTCCGGATTGCGATTGCCGATCCGATCACGCCCACTGACGACCTCGATCTGACCGAAAGGCGATTCCCGCCGTCTCTAGCCGGCTGGAGAGAAGCCGCCAACGCCGGCGACTCGTACAATCGCAGCCCGAGAGTCAGCGACAATTACCACGCCTGGCCCGTATTGGTCGTGCCGGCCGAGGATGATCGCGCAATCAAATCGCTCCGGCGGCTCCTCGAAGCCGTCATCCGCTACCGCGCCGACCCCACAGAAACGGCCGGCGTTGAACTGGACGCCGAGGCGGCCAAAGCCGCAGTCCTCATGCCCGTCTTCGGGTTCTTGTAGTTCGCGTCCGGCTTGTCAGATCCCGTAAGCCGCCAGTTCGGCCTCGGCCCTGGCGATGTCCCGCGCTCGCTGTTTGGCAGAGCGGACGGGAATCTCCCGGCCGTCGGCCGCTGCGGTCACCCGTTCGATGAACCGCTCGATGGCTTCGTGGGAAGTGAACCGCTTGCCGCCGACCTTGATGGTCTCCAGCCGCAAGCCGCGCACGCCCGTGTGAACGTATCGCCAGATGGTGGCGACATGGGGCCGGCCGGGGAACAGCTTCGCCGCTTCCGCGATGCTGCAGAGGGTCTCATTCTGAAAATCAATCGCCATAACGCACTCCGACAAAAAAGGCCAACGAGGATGAACGACCTCGCTGGCCTTCGTTTGTTCGAAATGCGCCGGCAAGGTCTGACACTGACCCTTGCCGGAATTCGTTCGTGCAGGGGCGATGGCCGCCGTGCCTTCGCCCCGACAAACGCCGCACCGGTCCGGTGACCGCGCGATCCCCAGCCCGCCCCACCGTCAAGACGGCCTTCGCTCGAAAGCTACTGGATTCCGGTCCGAACCCGGAAATGGACACGCTGGTTCACCGCACGCGAGCGGGAAACCCGCGTGCGGATAGGTAGACTCTAGCAACTCCCCGCCTTTTCATGCAAGGGTAGGCAAAAAAACGTCACCCCACCTGCCGCGCGACCTCGATCGCCAGCCGCTGGTCCCGCTCCGCGTACACCTGCGTCACGTCGGCTCGGCTGTGGCCCAGGCCAACCTGTGCAGCCTCCAGACCGAACCTCGCTCGGATCTCGGTGGCTGCTGAATGCCTCAGCTGATTCGGGCTCCACATCGGCACTTGCTCCGCGGGGCTACGGTTTGCGTTTGCTCGTCTCACGGCAGCGTGGATGCGATCGCGGTAGGATCGCGTGTTGAACCCGCTTGGGCTCCGCGGCGAGCGGAAACACGGCAGGTCATCGCCGAACAGGTACGGGCGAAGGATCTCTTGCGCCCTGGGGCCGATGAAAACGATTCGGTCGCGGCCATGATGTTCCGTTTTGTGGGATTCGGGAACGTACCGCCAGATCTCCCCGCTGCGATCGATGTCTCTGGGACGCATCCTGCAAACTTCGTCCGGCCTTGCCCCGGTCAACCGCTCGAACTGCACCATCGCAGTTACGACCGGCCGGAGGTGCGGCAGGGTCGCATCAACCACAGTATCGTCGACGGGAGTCACGGGCGGGACCTCGCGTGCGTCGCCCTTGCCCTTTCGCAGGCCAGGCACTACGGACAGCCGATGGTAGACCTCCACGGGAATCAGTTCTTCAGCAGCTGCCCACTTGATCAGATGCCGCAGCCGGACCATCTGCTTGTTGATGTAGGGTCTGGAATTGTCTGCATCCACCATCTTGGCTCGAATCGCCTTCATCTGCTTGGGACCGAATTCGGCGGCCTTGGTGTTGCCATACAATTCCTTCAGTTGCCGAACCAAAACCTTGTAGCCAGCGACTTCGCTGGTGACCTCCCCACGTTTGACGTAGTGCTTTTGAGCGTGCCGCAAAAACGCCGCGCATGCCTCGGTCACCGTGATGTCCGAAGCGGTCGTGGCCGTCGTCGGCCGGTCAGATGCAAGCCATTCAGCCAGAATCCGGCTGTATTTCTGCTTGCTGGCCTGGGTGCCGTGCTTGCCCAAGTAGATGTCGCGACCGCCGATGGTAACCACGGCCTGTCCCGACGCGTGACGACGATACTTTGGTAGAGCCTTCGTGAGTTTCGGCATGGTGCAGCCCTTTCCGGTACGGGAGCCAAACCGGTAGAACTACCGTTTTGCGCTCCACATTTTTCCCCGAAAAACGCTGCACCTCCGAACGCTCGGAAGGTATCGTAAGTCTCGATTCAGCTTATCTTTACGTGTCAGTACCAGAGGAGGGACTCGAACCCTCACAGCCTTAACGGCCACTGGATTTTGAGTCCAGCGCGTCTGCCAATTCCGCCACTCTGGCCCAGACGGTCTGTGGCTGAACCTCTATTATCCGCAAAAGGCGTCCGGTTGCAAGTGCCGGTAAGGCACAAGCGGAAATAGCCCGCTGGATGCGGTAAGCGTGCAGCCATCCAAATTGGCTTTACGAAAGGGCGTGAGGATGCCTTTTCGGGAACGGTCTTTTGGCTGCTTCAGACGAACAACCGAATTCTTGCTATTCAGGAATTCCGGGTGCGAGTTGGACGCCGTGAAAGCCGATGACGGCTGGCGGGTACTGGCGAAGATCCCAGTGGCCCAAGCTGGCGAGCAGGCCGAAATCGAATTGCTCGTCCGCTTCCACCACAAACCGGCTTTCTGCGGGGCACCGCTGGTGCAAGGCGGTGATCAGGCCCACCAAATCGGTTGTTCGGTCGGTGAAGAAAGCCCAGGGCGGCGAGCACAGGACAAGCCAAGGGACCTGGGCCATGGCGGTCCAGTCGAGACGCTGCCGGGGCCAGAGGAAGGCATCGCCCGAATACACCGACGCCCGGTCGCCGAGGCCCAGGGACGCGATCGTTTGTTCGATCAGCCGTGCCGTGGGAAAATGGCGTTCGATCAGCGTGACGCGGGCTGCTCCGCGGCTGAGCGCCTCCAAGCCCAGGGCCCCGGTTCCCGCGAACAGGTCGATGGCGTGTTTGCCTTTGACTGCCGTGGCCAGCACATCGAACAGGGCCTCGCGAAGCCGGTCTTTCATGGGCCGGGTCCGCTGATCGCCGCTGTACAGGATGGTGCGGCCGCGGAGCGAGCCGCCGATGATCCGGAGCGGTTTGGCTGCGGCGTCAGAGCGTTCGACGTGCCGTAACGGCCGATGGCGTGAACCTTTTCGTTGTGTCATCGTATTCTAAGGGATGGAGAAATGGGGTGCCGCCGTCGCGGATCCGTGGGCGTCTCTGACTTCTGGCAGTCAAGGCACCTTTTCACTGCGGCGGAGTTTGGTAATCTGTTAACTTTCCGGGAGTTGCGGCACCCGGCGAGCGATCTGGCATGCGGCGATGGGCCGGGTGCCAGCCCTCCGTTTTGGCTGCCAATGCCGTGAATCCCCGTGTGCCTTGGACTGAAATTACCACTTGTTGATCTTCCGGAGGTCTGTTCGATGTTGCGACATTGGCTTCGCTTTGTACAGCCCTTGGTCTTCGTTTTTGCGGTTTTCCTCACGCTGACTGCGACCGCTGCCGATCAGGAATCGCCCAAGCCAGAGGCCCCGACTGCGGCCGCCGCGGCGAAACCGGATGCCCCACCGCCCGCAGCCGAAGCAAAACCGGCAGCGGCGTCGGCCAAGGACGCGGCACCCGAAGCCAAGAAACCGCAGGCACCGGCCAAGCCGCCGGTCAAGGAACCAGCGCAGCCCAAGCCCGATGCAAAGGAAGCCCCCAAGTCCGAGACCAAGGAGGCACCCAAGCCGGCGGACGCCACCAAGCCCAAGCAAGACGCGGCCAAGGCCAAGGACGTCGCCTCGGCCGCCGCGGTCTTTGCGGCCAAGCTGACCGAATGGAAGGAAGTGCTGAAGGAATTGCGGAAACTCCGCGAGGACTACAAGACGGCCACGCCGGACCAGACGTCCGAAATTCAAACCAGGTGGAACGAAGCGATTGCCAAGGCCGAAGCGATGCTCGCGCCTTTGCGCGAAGCGGGCCAAGCCGCCTACTTGGCCGCGCCGAATGCGGACGGTGCGTTGACCGAGTTCCTGATCAAGATCGTCGCGGACGACGTGAAGCGGGACAATTACGAGCCGGCCGCTGAACTCGCCAAAGCGCTGCTGGACAACGGCTGCACCAAAGTCGAACTCTGCGATCCGGCGGGGCTCGCAGCCTTTGCCACGAACGACTTTGAACTGGCCGAGAAGCAGTTGAAGCGGGCTCAGGCCGAAGGCAAGCTCAGTGACGCTGCCCAGAAGATCATGGGCGATCTTGCCGACTATCAGAAGTTCTGGAAGGCAGAGCAGGAAATCCGCCAGAAAGAGGCGGCGGCCAACGACCTGCCGCGCGTCCGGCTGAGCACGACCGAGGGCGAGATCCTCGTCGAGCTGTTCGAAAACGAGGCCCCTGAAGCGGTCGCCAATTTCATCAGTCTGGTCGAGAAGAAGTTCTACGACGGTTTGACGTTCCATCGTGTGCTGGCAGGCTTCATGGCGCAGGGCGGTTGCCCGGCGGGCGATGGGACGGGCGGTCCCGGCTACAGCATCTACTGTGAGTGCACCAAGGACAATCACCGCAAGCACTTCCGGGGCAGCCTGAGCATGGCGCACGCCGGCAAGGACACGGGCGGGTCGCAATTCTTCCTCACGTTCCTGCCCACTCCGTCCCTGAACGGAAAACACACGGTGTTTGGCCGCGTGATCGAAGGCCTGGAGGTGCTCGCCAAGTTGCAGCGGATCGACCCGGAAGACAAGAGCAGCAAGCCGGACCCGGACAGGATGGTCAAGGCCGAAGTGGTCCGTAAACGGGGTCACGCCTACGAGCCGCGCAAGGTCCAGTAGGCCTTCGGCCGCCGAGGGCCGGAGCGCAGTTCAGATGCACGGCTCCTGAGCGCTTGTTGAGAAAAGGCGACGGGCCCCAGCTGTGCTGGAGACTTTCGAGAAGAAACGAGCACCGCGAGTTGCCTGTGGCCTTTTTTCGACACTCTGGCGGGGCAGGCTGGGCTTGTGGACAGCAGAAAACGGAAAGCAAGGAGTCACATCGTGCGGACTCATTTGTTATGGGCGGTTCTTGCGGGACTGATGTGGTGCAGCGGAACCCCCTGCGGCTTGGCGGCGGAACCGGCGACGGTAGGGCAGACCTATGCCAAGGTGCGAGCGGAATGGGATGCGGTCAACGCCACGCTTAACGGCTTGGCCGATCGCTTCCGCACGGCCCAGGCGGCGGAGCGCGAGACGATCCGCGCACAGTACGCGGAAGGGGTGGCCCAGGCAGAAGCCCTGCTGCCAGAGTTGCGCGAGGCTGGCGTCGCCGCCTACAAGGCCGCGCCGAATCAGGATCGGGATCTACTCGGATTGCTGATCGGAATCGTGGCGAACGACGTGCGTCAGGACCGCTGCGAGGGTGCCTTGCAACTGGCCCGTGTGCTGATCGATGGCGGTTGTCCGGAGCGAGGCGTGTTTGGACCGGCCGGAGTCGCCGCTTATGCCAGCGACGACTTCGACGCCGCCCAGCAGTATTTGACGGTTGCCAGAGAGTCCAAGGTGCTGGACGACGACGGTGCCGTCTGCCTGACCGACGTGGACTTTGCCAAGAAACTCTGGGCCAAGGAACAGGAATTTCGTCGGCGGGAGGCCGCGGCCAACGATCTGCCGCGCGTGCTGCTGAAAACGACCAAGGGCGATCTGGTCGTCGAACTGTACGAGAACGAAGCGCCGCAGACCGTTGGCAATTTTGTCCACTTGGTCGAAACGGGCTTCTACAACGGCCTCTCGTTCCATCGCGTGCTGCCCGGCTTTATGGCTCAAGCCGGCTGTCCGCGGGGCGACGGCGGCGGTGGGCCGGGCTACGACATCTACTGCGAGTGCTACGCTTCCCAGCACCGGAACCACTTCCGCGGCACCCTGAGCATGGCACACGCGGGCCGCGACACCGGCGGGTCTCAGTTTTTTCTGACCTTCCGCCGCACGCCGCACCTGGACGGGCGGCACACCGTCTTTGGACGTGTCGTCGAAGGACTGGACGTGTTGGCCAGACTCCAGCGCATCGACCCATCGGCCCCCGGCCGCAAGCCCGAACCCGATCGGATCACGGAGGCCAAAGTGCTGCGAAAACGGGACCACGAGTACCGGCCCGTGAAGGTCCAGTGAGCCGCAACGGTCGGAAACCCGAAACGCGGGCGAGCGGTTGCCAAGACCGCCCTTGTCCAGGCCCAAGGCAATTCAACCCGGCATACAGGCCGGTACGGCGACGGCGATCCTGGGCTAAATGACTGGACGGGCAAGACCGCCGAACGTTTTCCCCGAAGCGTGAATGGCCTCTCGCGAGAAAAAAGCCTCTTCTTCCGGAACGAGCCGCCGCGTTGGCCGAGTTGTTGGAGGAGTATGGGCTGGAGGGATCCCTGCCTTGCGCATCAATGTCTCCCGTCGTTCCTCGAAACGCCTTTGCGCTGGGCCATGATGGACGCCTCCAACGCCCGCATGGTGGGGCCGATGGACAGCGGGTTCGGGCAACGGCGTGGGAGGGGCCGCTCGCGGTGCGAGGTCCGCTGCGGTCAGTTCACGGATGGGCAAGTCGGTCGATTTGCCATCGGGCTTCAAGGCAAACCGCCCGGTGTTAAAACCGGGGATTCGCCAGTGGCCGTAGATCACCCCCTCGCCGGTGCTCAGGCCCTGATACGTGACCGCGTGTTTGCCCGTGTACTGCTTCACGAACGAAACGGAGCCGTTTGATTCGTAATTCCCTTGCAGCGCAAAGTCGCCAATGCAGTCATGGCCCGAACCGCTGAGGACGCCGGACGAAAATGTCAGGACTAGGTCGTCCATGTGTTGACGACCCAAGCCGAGTTGTTCCCACCAACCGCACCACGGCCCACTGTGCATCGTTTTGCCCTTTCGCTACATGGACGCCTGCTATGATGTCTTAGTCTGGCGGGAAATGGAAGTCTGGCAGTTGCGAGTTTGCGGGTTAGGGATCAAGGCCGGCGGTTTGCGGCGCTACTCCAGAGCGATTGGCTCTTGTTCGAACTTCTGATCTAAGACCTCCGGTTTCGTCTGACAGGCGAAGATGGATCATGCCGGTTCTTTCCCGGCCAATTCGTTCTCGAACTCCAGCATGCCTCACGACAGGTGTTTGTGTACGATACGGAAGCTGGATGGTTTCTTTGCTTTCATTTTGCCTCGAACAGAGATGCCCAAGGCAGAACGCCTGGACTCTGGATAGTGGGTAAGAAACCGGCAGGATCTCGTGCAAGCTGCGCAGTCTCGGCTGACTGCGGCGATGTCCCTGTGCGCGTCTTTTGCGGCATTATCGGCGTCCCGATGTAACCGGTCCTTCGCTCGCCGTCCGGAACTTGGGCAAAATCGTTTTGCCGCTCCTAATTCGCCTTGCCGCTGAACGGCACTTTCTGTATTTCTACGCGCCCCGTTGGAGTACACGGCGACGAGAGTTGGCCGCGCGCTCTTCGGGCAGCTTGCCAGACGTGCTAGCAAGCTCAGGCATCTTGTCTTGTCCGCGTCTGTACGCCTTGGCCATTCAACCGGGGACGCAAACAACCCATGCAGCGCGATCACTCACTTGGTGCGCTACTCCGTTGGGGTCTGTCCGCAGGGCTGCTTGCCGGCAGCTTCGCAGGCTGGCCTGCGGCGGGGTTAGCTCAGACGCCGCCCACCGTCCCGCCGGCTCCGGCGAGTTCGCTGCCCTACCAGGCACGGGCCTTGGTCGCGGGCGTGCGGTTCGTCGGTAACGAAACGACCAAAGAGCAGTTCATCCAGTCGCAGCTGAAGACGCGCAAGGACCGCGAATTCGATCCGGAGGTTGTGCAAGCAGACGTGCGGCGACTGGCCACGACGGGCCGTTTCCACAAGGTGGACACGTATACGCAGGAGACGCCGGAAGGCATCCTTGTCACCTTCGCATTCACCGAGCGGATGTCGATTCGCGAGATCAAGTATCTGGGCAACCGGAACATCAACGACAAGACGCTGGCCAAGCAGGACGGCCTGGAGATCGGCGATTCGCTGACGCCGTACGCGGTCGAAGAGGGACGCCGCAAAATCGAAGAGTACTATCACTCGAAAGGCTTCGGCAAGACGCAAGTCGCAATTCTGGAAGGCGACCAGTCGCCGGACGGCCGAGTGGTCTTTGTGATCAACGAAGGCCAGTTGGAACGGATTGCCTCGGTCAAGTTCGTGGGCAATACGATTGCCACGGACGAGCGGCTGAAGACGCAGATCAAGTCCAAGCCCGGGTTTCTCTGGTACTTGTTCAAAGGCCAGGTGGACCGCAAGCAGATCGACGAGGACATCGAGCGGCTGACGGCCTATTATCGGGCGTTGGGTTTTTTCAACGCCCGGATTGGGCGCGAATTGCAGTTCAGCGAGTCCGGCCAATGGCTGACACTGACGTTCGTAATCGACGAGGGGCCGAGATACGTAGTCCGCAACGTGACGGTGGCGGGCAACGAGAAGTTCCCGACGCAAACGTTGTTGGATCAGATGGAGTTGAAGTCCGGCGACTATTTCAATCTAGGCAAGATGAACCGCGACGCCAATTCGTTGCGGGATATTTACGGCGGCCAGGGCCACATTTTCGCCGACATTCAGGCGGATCCTCGATTCCTGGAAGAGCCGGGTCAGTTGGACCTGGTCTACAACGTCAAGGAGGGAGGCGTGTGGCGAGCCAGTCGCGTGAACGTTCATATCGAGGGCGAGCATCCGCACACGCGGGAAAAGGTTGTGTTGAATCGCCTCTCGGTGAGGCCGGGAGACATCCTGGACACACGCGAGTTGCGGGCCAGCGAACGCCGCTTGAAGGCGTCGCAGCTGTTCCAAAACGACCCGATGACCGGCGAGACTCCGCAAGTGGTGGTGCGTCCGCCGGAATTGCAGGATGCAGTTGGAAACGTAGCCGATGGCGAGGGTCCGCGGACAGGGATGTATCGCGGCCAGAGCCCCGGCGGCAGTTATTAGAGATCTGAGGGCGACCTCTTGAACCAGCGCTGCGCGATCGCCGTAGGCCTGATCATGGTCATGGGACTGACCGCCGTGAGCGGCTGCGCGTCGCCAGGGGCCTCCGCGACGGCCTTCTGTCCGCCTCCTCCCACGGTGCCCGCACGCGGTGCGGCACCGGCCTCCGTTTCCGCTCCGCAAGCAGTTGTTCCACAGGCCGCCCAGCCAACGACCGCTCCGCCGTCGGCCCCAGTCGTTCGCGGCCAGGATTCGGGCGGCATTCGGGAAGCAAGCCAGTCGTTCCGTAGCGAGGTGCGGTTGGCACAATTCACGCCGGCGCCAGCGTTGGCCGGTTCGACGTTTCCCGTCGGGCCTCCTCCGATCAACTCATCGGGAACGCCTGCTGCGACGCCTGCCGCCTCGGCACCCGTCTACGCCCCCGGCTCCGGCCCCGGCGCGACGCCTGCGCCGCTGGTGCAGTCGCCCGGCGTGTTGGGCGGGCCGTTCACCGCGCCCGGTCAACCCTACGTGGACATCGACCCGGCCATGTCGACGCCGGTCGACGTGTATGTCTCGGAAACCCAGACGGGGCGTTTCATGTTCGGGGCCGGCATCAATTCGGACGCTGGCGTCACGGGCCAAATCGTGGTGGACGAGCGGAATTTTGACATTACGCGAGTACCCACCAGTTGGCGGGACTTTGTCGAAGGCACGGCTTTCCGAGGTGCGGGACAAGGGTTCCGAGTGGAAGCGATGCCCGGCACGGAAGTCCAACGCTACTTGGTGAGCTTCACCGAGCCGTACCTGTTCGACACGCAAATCAGCCTCAACCTCAGCGGCTTTCTGTATGATCGCCGCTTTTTCGACTGGGACGAACAGCGACTGGGCGGCCGCATGGCCCTGGGGTACCGGTTGACTCCGGACTTGTCCGTGAGCGCCTCGTTGCGAGCGGAAAACGTCGAGATCTCCGATCCGCGGGTGCTGATCCCGCAACTGACGGAGACACTCGGGGATAACGCCCTGTACAGCGGTCGGCTGTCCCTGACCCACGACACGCGCGATATTCCCTTCGCGCCGACCGAAGGACACCTGATCGAATTGGGCGTCGAGCAGGCCTTTGGTACGTTCGATTACCCGCGCGCCGACTTGGATTTGCGCAAGTACTTTCTGGTCCGAGAACGGCCGGACGGATCGGGCCGGCACACTTTGGGTTTCATGTTTCGCCTGGGATTCACGGGCAGCGACACGCCGATTTACGAGAACTACTTCGCGGGCGGCTATTCCACTCTGCGCGGGTTCGAGTTCCGCGGCGCCTCGCCTGAATTCAACACGGTGCGGGTGGGCGGCACGTTCATGTTCCTGGGCGCCGCGGAATATGTGTTTCCGCTCACGGCCGACGACATGTTGAAGGGCGCTCTGTTCTGCGATTTCGGCACGGTGGAGGAAGAAACTCGGCTGTCCGCCGACACCTACCGCGTCGCGCCGGGCTTCGGCCTGCGAATCAACGTCCCCGCGTTGGGGCCCGCTCCGCTGGCCTTCGATTTCGCTTTCCCCGTCGCCAAGGCCGATACCGACGATACTCGCGTGTTCACCTTCTTCCTGGGCGTCGGACGGTAGTGTTACCGATTCCGGAAAAGGGGACGCCCCTTTTTGTTGGCAAGTCCTCGCCGATGGTTCACCGTTTGCGTGGCCGCCCGCGCGGCCGGAGCGTCCACTCCAGGCCGAGACGCTCCACCCTGTTCTGTTGCCACCGTTCGCTCCCGCAGGCCCCCCGCCGAACTGAATGACGGATCGCCTCAAGTTCTGCTTTTGTCTGAGACTGCGCTACGAACTCGCGCCAATCTACCGGAATGGGTAGCGGCCAATCGGCCAGCAAGCTTCCTTATCGAATCGACGCATACGGCCCACACCACGGTTGACCACGTGGAACACCATCCCTCCGGGAGCCACTCGGGCAGATCTCGGCATGGCACCGAGCCCACCAAAGTGATGCTCCGCCGTCAATAAGCGAACCTGTCCCGCTTTCGCCTGCTCATCCGGGGCGCGACCCAATGGGTGATGCTCTACCAGCAAACCGCCGAGCCGCTGAAACTGCGCTTGCGCCTGCGGTCCGCTAGCGCGACGTCGGTCCGCGCCGGCGGCGTCCGCGTCGATGCCGTCCTGTGTCACGTCAACATGAAAACCCGGTTCACCGCGCCGCTGAAGTTCACTCAAGTCGTCCGGTTCTTGCCGGCATCGCTCAATCGGCTGCGGAATCTGGGCTTTGAATCCGGCGACGCCAACTGGTCGAAGAACGAAACCGGGTATCAGATCGACGATGCGCAAGCCCACAGCGGGCGGCATAGTCTGCGGCTGCGCAACGCCACCGTCCAGGATCGCGGCAGCGCCTCGCAGACCATCACGCTGAACCAGACCGTCCCGCGCCCGATCGTCGTGCGAGGTCACGCCAAGGCCGAGAATGTTAGTGGCCACTCCAACCGCACGTTCGCCGTGTACGTGGACATCTACTACACCGACGGCACGCCCCTGTACGGCCAGACCCAGGGCCAGCGCGCACGCTGGGGGAAGTAGGCAAGCTAGGAAGAGTTGCGCCCTGAGGCATTAACGAGTATACCATCGCCAATGAATTCCTCTTTCGAGCACCACGAAGCGAAGGGATTTGGCGATGGCGAAGTCGGTACGGATAGATATTGATGAGGTGTTGCAGCATTTCAGTCAGTTGGAGGATCCGCGTTCGAGCATCAATCGGCAGCATCCCCTGA
>Ga0123334_1002232_pt1 | contig 22654 bp, 18 predicted proteins | sample BiotimSIPDNA_FD_89706 | JGI IMG/M metagenome (GOLD analysis project Ga0123334, IMG submission 89706) | Anaerobic biogas reactor microbial communites from Washington, USA - Biogas_R1 time_0 SIP DNA | ecosystem: Engineered > Bioreactor > Anaerobic > Unclassified | place: Washington, USA... | reverse complement strand
CACGTCCCCCGTAAGGTAACTTCATATAGCGACTGATTGATTCCGCAGTATGCTCTCGTGTTATGTGATTTTTTACATTTTCGGTTGAACGAAGGAATACTGATCCGCAGGGGGTAACAGAATTTGTTGGCTTTGGAAGCACAATCTCTCTGCCTTTTCTCGTTCCTGCAACAATCCATCTCATACGATTTTGCGGGACACCATAGTTCGCCGCATTCAGTACACTAGGATGGGTAATTGTATAACCATCATCGACCAAAGCATCCAACGCTCTTTTAATTCGTCCATCATTATCGCATTCCATAATCCCTGCTACGTTTTCAATCAAAAAGGCACTGGGACGGAATTTTTTGATAAACCAAAAAAAATCAAAAATTAGATTGCCTTTTTCTTCATCATCGAAACCTTTGCGCCTAAAATTATCATCGTCTTTACTGAAGCGTCGGTTAGCAGCGATACTAAACGACTGACAAGGTGGGCCTCCATGAAAAACACCAGGAAAATTTTTTTTAATCCCATGTTCAACGAGAATTCCTGCAAGCTCCTCTCTCTTGCTTATATCGCCAGAGTATTGCGGGGGGCCGATAACAACCTTATTGAGATTATTTGCTCGCAGGGTGTTACAAAATACTTCATTAAACTCGATGGAAATAATATTATCAAATCCTGCATAACTAAATCCTACATCAAATCCTCCAGCACCAGAAAAGAAGCTGACAGTGGGTATTTTGTCGAAAGATTTTTCAATCGAATCAAGCGTTTCGATGGGCGAGAGACACTCGGGTGGAAGTTCGCAATATTCCTCATATCTTAAGGCATCATATGATAAACCTTTATCTTCCAACAAATAGGGCAAGTCTCCTTTAGTCTTCTTGGCTTCCTGCAAAATGGAGTTCTGCTCGGAAAGACCAATTTTATTGATAAGTTCGTTCATTATACGATCTCCTTAGTTGCTTGTACAAAGACATCATGTGCTTCTTGCTTGGACTTAAAGTCAGCTTGATCATTCTCTTTTAGCCACTTGTGGTAATACATGTGTACCGCTCGATGGCAAGATGGACACAACCCTACAATATCTGTCAGCGATGTGCCACTTTTGGAGATTGCCATGGCAGAAGAAAGTGGCAACAAGTGGTGAATGTCAAGCATATAGTCTGTCCATGGATAGCACTTACTCATATCTGCACCACAAGCACAGCAAACAGGGTTAGGATTAACTTGCTTATAGTGTTTTCTCAGCAAGCCACTGCGTTCAACACGAAAATGTTCTACGCGTTTTCGATTGCCTTCGATAAATTCAATATCGGACGGATCAGATGTAAGCATCTCAAAAGTTGGAACAATTATTCTATTGCAGAAAGAAGCCATTTCCAAAAATTCTTCTGTTCGGTCTATCTTTGCGGATCTGTTTTCAGGTATCAAAAAGATGGTAAGCATTTCATTTTTCGCGCTATCACTAATTTCATCAAGGTATAGAAACCCATCATATACTTTCAGGACACTTAACTGACTGATAAAAATAACCATTTCGCGAAGCTGACGCCGTTCTGTGTCGGTATGTTTGTATGTCACAGGAACAAGTGCTTTATAATGTTCTATATCCTCAAAACCAGTACAATTGTTTCCTATGATGTAATTAAAAATATCATCTAATGACAATTTTGCTTCTTCTCCCAATTCTCTTTGGGCAATTAAGTATTTTAATATCGCACAAAAAGGATACACTCGTTGATCGGTAGCATTATAATTATCAAAAGCAGGAAATGGAAAACGAAATTTTCTTATATGGTTAAACAAATAATCGTTAACACTTTTTATCTTGCCATCCGAATTAGCTAAATCCCGACAAATATCAGTTACCACTAATTTATTGCCAACAAACTTTGCTAAAAAAGAGCATTGAAAAACTCTTGAATAATTACGCTTAATTGTATAGTGAAGTGGTAAAAATGGCATACTTGTATCGTTCACTAGTGTTTGCCGAAACAAATCCTCACAAAGAGAAATATCTGCTTTGTCAAACTTAACCAAGGTTAAGGAGTTCCATGTGACCATATCATTGCCAAGACTCGCGTTCTGGATTTGTCACCTGCTCGCCAAAAAAGTAAGGGCAAGTATTAGAGAATGAGCTGTTCACGTGTGCTTTACCGATGGAAGCAGTCCAAAACGAGATGCATCTACTGGCGTGGCAATGACCAATTACAAACACCTCAGGTCTCATAAAGCCATTGGTGACAAAGTTCCGTACTTTTGTCGGAACTGGTAGGAATCGAACTCGATCAGGAACAGTGGATGAGCCTCAAGGCTCAGGTATCTGCATGTTGAGAAGCTCAGGAATCGCAGTGGGCGGAACATACCCTTTCCAATGCTTAGTGAACGCTCCAAGTCGGAAACAGGCGAAGGCTTCTATCGAGATGCCTCGCAACGAGTGATATTTTTCAGTTTTTCAAAGAGCAATACACTGAGTTGCTCAGTTTTCATTTTTGCATGGAAATTTTACAGAACCAATTCACTAGGATTTAGCTATCAGTTGATTGAAAATTTCAGTTGATGCCGTCAATACATCGCGATGCAGGCTGTTGCCGTGGGCATCCATGGTGACGACGGCTGGGAAATCGACGACTTGGAACTGCCAGATCGCTTCAGGTGCCCCAAATTCATCGTAATAGAACACGTTTTCAACTGCTTTGACGCATTGTGCCAGGACTTGAGCCGCCCCTCCGACTGCGTGCAGGTAAACGCACCCAAATTGCTTGCAAGCATCAGCTGTCGCTTGTCCCATGCCGCCTTTTCCGATGATTGCCTTGAGTTTGAATCGTTCGATCAGTGTAGCCTCGTAAGGTTCTTCCCTGCTTGACGTCGTTGGTCCTGCTGCTGTGACTTTCCAGGAGCCGTTATGCTTGACGATCACTGGTCCGCAATGGTAGATTACCGCATTGCGCAGGTCAGGAGCGGGTGATTTTAGCGCTTGATTCGCCACCAAGTACTGGTGGGCGGCGTCTCTTGCGGTGAAAATAGTCCCTGACAAGGCAACGCTTTGCCCAAGTTTTAGCGATCGGACCTGTGATTCTGTCAATGGAAGTTGCATTGGACTAGCCGAGGATTATTCGATATTCATAACCTGCTCGCGGATGCGGGCAATCTCTGTTTTGAGCGTCAATGCGTACGTCGCAATATCCATATCTGCGGTTTTTGCCGAGAGCGTATTTGCTTCCCGGTTCATTTCCTGTCCGAGGAAGTCCAGGTTTCGCCCGGCATCGTCTTCGCTGTTCAGCAGTTCTTTGTACTTGACGAGGTGTGATTGCAGTCTCACGGTTTCCTCGGTGATATCTGCCTTTTCCACATGGAAAGCCAATTCTTTCACCAATCGTTCATCATCGAGTGTGATTTCCACGCCCAGCTTTTCGATTCTTTCCTGAAGGCGTGCTTTTTGCAGGATTACTGCGTCGTCCGCACGGGCGGCGATTTTTTCGACCAGTTCCGTCAGCAGCTTGCCGCGTTCCATCAGGTCGTCTTTCAGGCGAAGCCCTTCTTCGACCCTGGATTTATCCAAGTCGGCCAATGCATCCTGCAAAGCCTGGGTTGACAGGTTCTGGATGAGTTCCTGGCAATCCAAGCTGGTGTCTGACAAAACACCAGGTACGAGCAGGATGTCGCTAATCGTCGGCTCAGGCAATCCTGCTGCGGCTGCCAAGGACTTCAATTCCTTGCTGACCAGGGCGAATTTCTTGTGGTCTATCGATTGGATGGCTTGCTGTGCGCTGTCATCAAGCTTGTATGAAAGGACGACTTGAATGCTGCCGCGGGAGAGCTTTTCGAGGATGATTTTCCGCAAGATTGGTTCCAGCATTCCGAGTTCACGTGGAATAGTGAATCGCATGTCGACCTGCTTGCGGGAATTGACGGCTGATATTTCAATGGTCACTTGGCAGCCATCGGCGGAAGCGGTGGCGCGACCATATCCTGTCATGCTTTTCATAGTGCTTCTATCCTTATTGCTCAGAATAGTTCGGGTTGGATTTTTGTGGGAGTTTCGTCGTCGCGAGAAGGCTTATGGAGGTGCGAGGCTGTTGGAATGATTCCGAATCGCTTGAATGCCTTGTCAGTCGCTAGTCTTCCTGCCGGTGTGCGCATCAGGTACCCTTCCTGGATCAGGTATGGCTCATAGACTTCTTCGATGGTGCTTTCTTCTTCGCCTACTGCGACAGCGAGCGATTTGAGTCCCACGGGATGTCCTTTGAATTTGACGATCATCGCCTCGAGGATCCGGTTGTCCATATCGTCGAGTCCGTCAATGTCAATATCAAGCATGGTCAATGCCTCATCCGCGATTTCGGGATTGATTTCAGGTATGTTTTTGACCTGGATAAAGTCGCGGACCCATCTGACCAATTGGTTTGCGATGCGCGGTGTTCCCCGTGCCCGCCTGGAAATCATGTCAAGTCCTTCCTTTTGCGCCCTGACCCCGAGTACATTTGAGGTACGGGTCAGGATTTTGGTCAGGTCTTCGATGGTGTAGTAGTCAAGTCTGCACGTCATGTTGAATCTTGAGCGTAGCGGAGACGAGAGCTTGCCCTGGCGGGTGGTCGCGCCAATCAACGTGAATTTTGGGAGTGTGAGGCGCACGGATCTTGCCCCGACTCCCTGCTCGAGCATAATGTCGATGACGAAGTCTTCCATTGCCGAGTAGAGGTATTCCTCGATGTGCATGGGGAGGCGGTGGATTTCGTCAATGAAGAGGATATCGCCTTCCTTCAAGCTTGTGAGCAATCCGGCAAGGTCGCCAGGTTTTTCGATAACCGGTCCTGACGTAGTCTTGATGTCGGCTCCCATATAATTTGCGATGATATTGGCGAGCGTCGTCTTTCCAAGCCCGGGCGGTCCGCAAAGAAGGACGTGTGACATGGGCTCCGAGCGTGATTTTGCCGCCTGTGTCATGATCAGGAGGCGTTCCTTGATTCGCTCCTGCCCTGGAAAATCCTCGAATCTCTGTGGTCTCAATGGGATTTCGAAGCTTTCTTCCCGGGCATTGAGTTCGGATGTGATGAATCGTTCTGAAGCCATTATGAATTAAGCAACGCTAGGGATTTTCGGATTAGGGATTCGGTCGAAGGGGAATCGGAGGACTTTTCGAGGATCGATGCGACAGCTTTGGCCGCGATGTCTCGCTTGAAGCCCAGGGTCTCAAGCGCGGCGATGGCATCACGTGCCTCGGGTGGCAAGGACTTGTCCTGACGCAATCCCGACTCTGAACCAGATGACGCATCGGATGAGCCGCCGAGGAAACCCAATTTTGCGATTTTATCACGGAGCTCGACAACCATCCGCTCGGCTGTGCGCTTCCCAATTCCTGAGATTTTTGACAGCAGTTTCAGGTCGCCTTCGGCAATCGCATTGGCGAAATCCGCTATCGATAGCGAACTGAGTACGTTCAATGCCAATTTAGGACCAATTCCGGAGACTTGTGTCGTCAACAGGGTAAATAACATCATTTCCTCCTTGGTACCAAACCCGTACAGTTGAATGTCATCCTGACGAACCAGCATCGCTGTACGCAAAGTCACGCGTTGCCCAGGAGGAGGCAATATATCAAAGGTGCTCAATGGTATGGATAAGCCGTACCCAACGCCATTTACGTCCAGGATCACGGACGTGAAGTCAGCCTCAATCACGGTTCCAGTAAGCTGCGCAATCATGTTAAATCCCGGTTTAGTAGAGGCGTTGGAGTGCGACGACTACCCCTTGGATCGCAAGCTTGTCGTAGTCGTAGTATCTTGATCTGTATTCTTTGTTCGCAGGGCGCAATTCGTACTGCATCGAGTCTGACAAGTACAGGGATTTGATGGTGGTTTCACCGCCTTCGACAATGGCAATCACAATGTCACCAATGCTGGCTTGTTCAACTTTCTTCGCGATGACAATGTCACCCTCGTAAATTCCCATGTCCTTCATGGAATCGCCCTGGACAATCAAGCCGAACAACTTGTGACCGCCAAGGCCGCGTGGCAACATCGCAGGATCAACCTGGATCTTGCGTTCTATGTTTTCCTCTGCAAGAAGCGGCACTCCAGCTGAAATGCGACCCAAAATCGGAACGCTCAGCGTCAGTGACAAATGCTTGGGACGATCGGCGTGCAGGACGGATAGGCTGCGCGCCTTCGAGGAGCGAGTGACGTAGCCTTTGCGCTCCAGCGCCTTGACGTGCGCAAACGCCGTCGCGCTCTTGATGTCAAACCTGTGGGCGATCTCCGAATTTGTTGGAGCCATCCCTTCTTGCCTGGTAAATTCTGAAATGAAATCCAAAATTTCCTGTTGCCTGTCAGTCAGTCCTTTCATGCCTGATAATCCTCCAATTACTATTGATTTTCACTCTCAAAATCAGATTGTTTCCAATCCAAGGGCTTACAATAGCACCACTTCCTATATTGACAAATTGATATTTGGTAGTTTTTTGTTAAACTTTGCTGTTTTTCTATCTTGATTAACAACTTTCATCTATAAAATATCGTCTAATTTTTATTTTATGCTTTTGAATGTCTGAATTATGGCTTTTTGTCTCGAAAAACAATGAAATAAATGTACGCGATTGTTTCTTTTTTCAGTAAAATATTGAAAAGTCATGTTTTAGATTACATCTTAAGTATTTCGCCATTTTGGCATGAACGAAACCGAGTCAGCCTCGGAAGGAGCAAGAGATATGAAGAATAATGGTTTGATGTTAGAACATGAAGCGCTGGGCTGGAAGGTCGAGCATGACGAGCATGGCTTGGGTCCAAGTCGTCTGGAAGTCGATGGCGTGTTGGTCATGGATGGCTATGCAAACGTGATTGACGGGAAGGGGCGCAACGGAGAGTTTTCTGTTAGGAAATCCCATGTTTACCGGAAGAGCGGCATAGGGATATTCGAGAGCGAATGCGCGTTGCCTTCTGGTGTTGAGAATGGCTTTTGGCAGGCGTGCCGTTATGGTGCGAATGTTTGCCGGGTGACGACGGATTTCCAGGTTAAGAGTGGTACGCTGTTGAAGGAACCCGTTGAGTGCGGCTCGATGCGTTTGCACGGCAAATGGGTTTCCTTGACCACGGTTCCGGGCTTTGGAACGCAGGAATTGAAGGCAGGCGATTCATTTGTCCTTGAACAATTGCCGCTGGTTTGCCTTTTCCAGCGTGAGGACGGATTTGTCTTCGAGATCGATTCTGGCTTCGATACCTGGCGGTGGAATTACGGGTTGGGCTTTGGAAACGCATTTGCAGAAATCACCGTCGGTGAAAATGGGCTTGATTTCAAGCGATTCCTGGTGAAGCCCGAACCTGGCTTGACGGACGAGACTGCGCTACAACCTGAAGCCCGCGAATTCAGGTTCTGCTCGCAATTCGCATGGTCGGCAAAGTCAACCAGGGAAAGCATCGATCTAGCAAATGTGACCAAGTTGGAAGTTTTGCCTCGCGGAAAAGGTGTGAAGTGTGAAGACCTTGGTGGATCAGGTGTTGTTGGGATCGATCTTGCGGAGCTTGAAGCGGCAGAATCCTCCCGTGCTTTTTCCGGGAATCTGATGAAGGACGAATTGTGCTGGGAATGCAATGCGTATAAGCAATATGCCAAGAAGGCGATTCGCCAATTGGTAGCAAAGTCGAGCACGGGCAAGCTGGTCATCCTGGGCGGCTTGGTACCTAGTATTTGCGACAAGGGGAAGCATGTTGACCGCCCCGGCAAGACGATTCCGCATTGGGATTTGAATGGGATTGTGACATTCTCGCAATGGGCGCGGCAAAGTCTTGGCCCGGGCTGGAATGTTCAGGTTCAAGTTCCTGAACCCTGGGATCAATTGCCCTCGCTGCAGGGCCTGTTTGAGACAAATGGTTTCGAGAGCTGAAAATACACGGACACAACAAAAAACAAAGGAGTGACCATGGGATTTCCTGTGCTGAGCGATAGTTTTCGTCTGTCCCGCCTAGGCAATGCCAAGCATGTTGCCAATTGCGTGTTGGACACGGATACGTACAATGAAGTCGATGACCAGTTTGCGCTTGCGTATGCGATGCTGGCGAAGGACAAGTTGTCGCTGGAAGCCGTGTATGCCGCTCCTTTCCACAACAATCGTTCGACGGGTCCCGAGGACGGAATGGTGAAAAGCCATGAAGAGATCTTCCGTGTTGCGGGGAAGATCGCCCCTGTTCCGGAAGGATTTGTATTCGAGGGTTCCAGGGGCTGGCTGAAGGACAATGGCGGAAAGCCGGTCGACAGCCCTGCGGCAAGGGACTTGGTCAAGAAGGCGATGGCGCGGAGCGATCAAGACGAGCCGCTGTATGTCATGACAATTGGGGCGCCGACGAATGTGGCATCGGCACTGTTGATGGAACCGGAAATCGTCAAGAAAATCGTGGTTGTCTGGCTAGGCGGTCAGCCTTTGGAATGGCCTACGGCGCGGGAGTTCAACCTGTTCCAGGACATAACTGCATCCCAGGTGCTCTTTGATTCAGGCGTTCCGCTGATGCAAATCCCTTGCACGAACGTTGCCGAACACTTGAGGGTCTCCTTGCCTTTCCTGGATGCCTATCTTGCTGGAAGCAGTGCACTTGGAGATTACTTGACGGATATTGTCCACAAATACACCAATGATCCGTTCTGCTGGTCGAAGGTCATTTGGGACATTTCCGCGGTCGCTTGGCTGATCAATCCAGGATGGTTTTCAACCACGATTACGCAAAGCCCAATCCTCAACGCCAATTTAACCTACAGCCATGGTGCTCAACGCCACCTGTACAGGGTTGCGACGCACTTGAACCGCGATGCGATCTTCAGGGATCTCTTTACATTGATCCGCGGCTGAGTTCGCGAAAGCGGGTCGCCAAGGCGTCGAATCGCTCAATCGTGTGATTGTAGAAGATTTTCCAGTCCTCGCACAGAATGCTGCGTCCTGGGCGAGGACCGAATTCACGATGCTTTGGACAATCGCCTTGGCATAGAGGCTCGTATCGGCAGAGCGCGCAATCCGCCAAGACCGCAGATTTTTTCTTGCCGAAATCCACGTAAATCGGGTTTTCAAGCATGTCGTTGAGGTGAGTTTCGGTGATATTGCCAAGCCGATATTGCGGCAGTACATGGAAATCGCAGGGATAGACGTCACCATTGTGTTCGACGACCAGGTACTGCTGGCAATTGTGTTGCATCGGGCAGAACGTGGCGGATCCGGTTGCCAGCCTGGAAATGATGGAATCGAACAGGCGAATCGATACCTTGGTTACGTCTTTTGGGTACCAGGCATCAAAGATCCTGCATAGGAATTCGCCCCATTGGCCGGGTTTGAGCGAGAACGGCTTGGGGGTAATCTTGTCATCCTCGTATTCGATGCATTCAATGTATTGATGGAACTTGAAGCCCAATCCCTTGATGTAGTCGTAGATATGTTCGGGTTGTTTGCAATTGACGTTATTGACGAGCGTTAGCGCATTGCACTCGACCTTGCGTCTTTGGAGGCACTTCAGTCCTTTGATGACTTGTTGATGGGAACCCTTGCCATCGGCTCGTTTTCTGTATTCGTCATGGATTTTGGCCGGTCCATCGATGCTGATTCCGACAAGGACATTGTTCGCCTTGAGGAAATCCGCCCAATCCTTGTCCAGCAAGGTTCCATTTGTTTGCAGGACATTGTTGACCTGCTGGTTTCCTGTCTTGCATCGATGTTGCAGCTGAATTGCGTTTCGATAGAAATCGAGTCCCATCAACGCTGGTTCTCCGCCTTGCCAGCAGAAAGACTTGGCGTTGGCGTCGATGTCCATGACTTGCTTGACGAGTAGTTCGAGGACTTGCGGCGTCATCCGTCGCTGTTGATTTGGGTACAAGTCAGCTTTTTCGGAATAGAAGCAGTACTGGCATCTCAGGTTGCAATCTGCTCCTGACGGCTTGACCAGGACTTGGAAAAAATTCCGGTTCATTTTTCGGTTGTTTTGACTCGCACTGCGATGCCCATGTCGCCTTGTCCGTTGGTGTCGAAGAGCTTGCCTTGATTATCGGTCAAGTCTCCCATGACTGAATAGACTTGGAACCCCTTGACTAGGTTATGTGTGGTTTTTTCGAATTCCTGATAATCGGGCTTGGTCTCGAAGAAATCGTCTTTACGATAGATCAGCTGCTCTCCGGTGAATGGATCGAGGGGAATCTCGCCCAAGAATTCCGGCACGAGCTTTTGGAGATATTCTGGGGTGATGCCTTGGCTTTTTAGCCTGAATCGTTGGATTGCGATGGCGCATCGGAGTGCTTGTTGCTTGGCGATTGCAGGCATATAGACGTGCCAGACGGGAAGCAATCCCTTCGAGTAGGTGACGTAGGTTGGGATTGAATCGTGAATGGCGCGATAGGCATCCAGCGTCGATTTGTCATTTGCGGGCTTGTCCGTCAGGGCTTTAAGGTATTCGAGTGTCCAGTAGCCATCTTTTCTGATCAGCCAAAGTTTGATCGGTCCCAACAAGCCCATCAGGACTGCGACTGGTGCGCTTTGCATGGTGACCAATTGGTTTCCGCTGACTTGGACCTGGAAATAGTACCAGGCGGTTGAAGACCAAAGGGTTTTCTTGGTCACATCGTTCCATTTGCCGAGTTCATCGCTGAGTTCCTGGTCGATTTTTGCAAGTTGCGAATCATCAAGCAATTCAGCTTCGAGGATTGGAACGTAGCATCCAAGCCTCATCAGTTCGAAGTATGCGGCTTGTCCATAAGACAGGGTAAATGGGTCTGCGAAGGCGGTATCTCGAATCCAGGTGAGCCGATCGAGGCACAGGAGCGCATCGTCCAAATTGCGATTTTGGATGTCATGGAGCAGGCGTCCCTTGTAGATTGCGCTCCAGGAGACCAGGTTCTGGAAAATGCGTCGGCTCAATTCTTCGGCATCGTCGGATTCCTCCGGGGTTCCCTTGTACAGGCTTCCGGCTGTTGCTCTATCCATCGCGTCAAAATGCTTTGCCGCCTCCGAGTACCAGATTTTGAAATCCTCTTGTGCTTCGGCATCGCCTCGTTCGATTGATGCCAGCAGCGCGGCAGATGGCGGGGTGGGGGATACTGGAATGGCTTCCTGTTGCTCTTCCGTTTGTTGCTCGCCAGGTTGCTGCTCTTCCGTTTTAGGCTTTACGAGTTGGTGGAATAGACCGTCAGTCGTGATGGGTATATCCTTGAACCCCTCCTCCAGGGCAGTGCGTGTCAATGGGCGTCCCAGCCACGATGAGACTTGCTCTTCAGCAGTAAACATCCTCTGTTCGGCATTGGCGCCGTCAATCAGGAAATACAGCTGGAAGATGATCCAAGGAGCCAGGATTATGCCTAATATCGTCCATTTGCGAGGGGTGATTTCGCATTTCGTCAATTCCTTGACAATCAAGACGCCGGAGGCAAAGGATGCTCCAAGCATCACCGTGGGCAAGATGGCGTGTTCCCATGTGGGCGTGTACTCGCCAAGCAATGTCTTGTCAATGATCATCAACAAACCATACCCAGACAAGAACCCAGGCAAGGACAAGAGAAGGCCACGACGGGATTTCAACTTGAACGCAATGACCCCGGTAAACCCAAAATAGTAAAACGGACCTAAAAACAAGACAGGAACCAAGAGAATGCTGCTCCAAATCCGAGACAGGCTAAAACGCTCCTGGATGAACCGATGCCAAAAGGATTGCAACGTCGATAAAGCCCATAACAAGCCAATGAGACCAAGGGAAAACAACAATGTGTAACCCATGGACAACCAGGGACTCTCGATCGCTTGACGCAATGTCCCGACGGTCTGGCTGAACTGAATCAAAAAATACAACAGCAAAACACAAGACGGGACAGACAACAAGACGGCAAGCGCAATCATTGAACCCCAAGTGCCTTCAGGATCCTCAGAATCCAAAGCAAGCATTCGACGAAAAGAATCCATACTCGTTTCCGTATAGGTTACCGACGGAAATCCGCGTCAACTTCAGCACGGAAATCGGGATTGGTGTAGTATTCCAGCGCGATGGCGTCCATTGCCGCAGCGGCATTGAGGCAGGCTTGCTGTCCGCGCTCCGAGTTGGCTGCCGCCGTCATTTCCACAGAATGCCCTGCGTATTCGTTGTCGCAAATGCCGAAATAGGGATGGATTCCTGGGCGTACGATTGAGAAGTTTCCGAAATCCGTCGATCCGCCTCCTGGCTTGGCTGGGACAGTGCATTCGATGCCGAGGTCTTTCAGCGCTTTCATGTACAGTTTGTTCATCGGTCCATTTGGCTTTCTGGCTGCAGTCGCTGTATCTGCGAAATCGATTTTGCTTGTGCAGTCGGTCATGAGGCATGCGCCATCGACGATATTTTTGAATCGGACCTTCATGGTTTCGAGGTACGTATTTCTGACGCAGCGGAGGTAGAATTTCGCCTGTGTATGATCCGGGATGATATTCGGTCGATCTCCTCCTGCCGTAATGACGCCATGGATTCTGGCGTCTTCCGGGAGTTGTTGCCTCCAGCATCCGACAGCCGCATAGACGAGGTTCATGGCGTCCAGCGCATTGATGCCTTGTTCAGGCATTCCGCCTGCGTGGGAAGCCTTTCCGTAGAAGTCGATGGTGGCTCTTTGGTTGGCGGTGCATCCAGGGTCGGTGGTATAGGTTGGGGATGATTTTGGATGGACCATCATGCATGCATGGATGTCATCCAGCGCGCCTTGCCTTTCCAGGAGGACTTTTCCGCTGCCGCCCTCTTCGGCGGGTGTGCCCAGGACGACGAGCTTGCCGGGAATGCGCTCTTTGGTCATCAGTTGACGCAGGGCATTTGCCGATGCCAGCGCCGCTGTGCAGATCAAGTTATGCCCGCACCCGTGTCCGATGCCGGGAAGCGCGTCGTACTCGGACGCCAAGGCGAAAACGATGTCGCCCTCACCCCATTCGGCTCGAAATGCCGTTTCCAGGCCCAGGTATGGGAAGGTGACCGAGAAGCCCCAGGATTCCAAAAGCTTGACCTGTTCGGCGGCGGCGTAGTGCTCCTCAAAGCTCAATTCAGGGCGTTCCCAGATGCGACGAGCTAAATCCAGGTAGGTATCGCGGTCGCGCTCAATGATGCTCAATATGTCCTTGCAACGGGTCATTGTCTCGCCTCCACTAACATTAGGCACGATGGATTAATTTCAAAAACTCATTTCTGGTTGCGGCGGATTGCAGGAATGTGCCCTTCATCGCCGAGGTGACCATGCAGCTGTTTTGCTTCTCTACGCCGCGCATCATCATGCACAAATGATGGCATTCCATGACGACGCCGACGCCCTCGGCGTTGACGCGCTCCTTGATGAACGTGGCAATCTGCTGGGTCAGACGCTCCTGGATCTGAAGGCGACGCGCAAAGCAGTCAACCAGTCGAGCCATCTTGCTGACCCCAAAAACCTTCTCGCGAGGAATGTATCCGATGTGGCAACGACCGTAAAACGGAAGCATGTGGTGCTCGCAAAGGCTGTAGACCTCAATGTCGCGAATAATGATCATGTGGTTGCATTCCTCGTGGAAAATTGCGTCTCCAACCACATCCTCGGGGTCGATATTGTAGCCGCTAAGCAGGAATTCGTAGGATTTCGCAACCCTTTCCGGAGTTTTGGCAAGCCCTTCGCGATTCGGATCTTCGCCGACATTGATCAGCAACTGCCGAATCAATTCCTCTGTGTTCATAGACATTGTTGAAATGGCTCCATTCTGATAAAAAAGATTATTTTCGACCGACGAAGCGATCCAGCTCCGCAATTTTAGCGTCATCCAATCGCCGTACATCGCCTAATTGCGATACGATCAGCGTCTGTTTTGCCGTGAACTCGAGCAGCTCGATTTTGTCAAACGCATCAAGCAGGTTTTTACCCACCGTCAGGATGCCATGGTTTTCCATCAAGCAGCAATCGGCGTTGACCATCGCCTCCGAAACCCGTGCTGCCAAAGAGCTGGATCCCATCAATTCGTAGGGAACGAAGACAGGATTGCCCAGAATGGCGTAGGCTTCAGCAGTCAAGCGAGTGTCCAGTTTGACCCCCGAAGCGCAAAATGCAGTCGCCGTGACAGGATGGGCGTGGACAATCGCCTGAATGTCAGGACGCTTCGCATAGATGGACAAGTGCATCCCTGTTTCGATGGACAACGGAAGCTTGCGAGTGAGCAATTGACGGTCGGGAGTGACTACGCAGACGCCCTCCGCAGTCAATTCGCCCTTGTCAAACTTGCTGGCAGTTATGGCAATATGCCCCTCCGGAGTACGGCACGATATGTTGCCACCTGATGACGTGGTCAAACCGTGCTGGTACAATCGACGCATGTAGTACGCAACCTGAGTACGGGTTGATTCGCATAGCATGGGAATGGACCTCCTTGAGTTCTATAAGAAACAAAATGTGAAGTACTTAATATAATAGAAGAAAAGGCCATGACAAGAAATCGTGCAAGAAACTAAATTCCCATGCTAAATCAAAAGAAAAATGCCAAATCCGTACTCGAAAAGCATGTGACATGCCCCCTGGATTCATCATCGAGGGAATTCGTATTTCTTTATGATTTTAGAAGCCGAGCTAGTTGCGGCGTTCATCCAGGAATCCCAAGCAAATGGCACCGAACATCGCCCAGGTCACAATCAAAATTGAGTTGACAATAGGGATGGTTCCGATGATGCTTGTAGGCGCAGTTTGGAATGCGGCAAAAAAAGCTGCCGATACGACATCGCGCAATCCCAATCCACCTGGTGTTGCGGGAATTAATGTGACCGCATTGCCAATTTGGGTGCTCAGGAAATATGCCGCAAAACCCAAAGATGTCTCGCCAATGGCACGGCCAATGCAAAACAAGCCAACGCCTAGCGTGGCGTGGATGAGCATTGATATCAGCAGTGTTTCGATAACCGTCTTACGGGACGATTTGTAGAGATTCGCGCTATCAGAGAGCTTTTTGATCAGGCTTGTAATCGATTTTGGGAGGCGCTTGTCCAGAGCATTCAGGATTTTGGCGATAAATGGGATTTTCAGGAAAACATCATTCCAAATAACCATCGCCAAAGCGGCCAGGCTTGCCAGGCCACCGAGGATGACAATCAGGAGCGAAGTTCCGATGACTGAATTGCTCGTTACCAAGTCCCAATGCGTCGCGGCAAACAGAATCCCGCCAAGGTCCGCAACGAGAAACAACCCCGCGACGCCGACGATTCGATCCATCGCAATCGTTAAAAATGCCTCGGTCCCGCGACCTTCGCGAGTCCTGGCGACATAGGCCAACTTCAATAAATCGCCCGATACGGCACCAGGAATCAACATGGAAAAGTAGACGCCGACCAAAGTCAACTTCAGCAAAAGCGAATACTTGAGGTGAATCCCCTGGACCGACAGCAGGCGCCCCCAGCGAAAGGCTCCCAGAAAATGGGTCGAGCCAATGCAGAGAAAGGCGCATATGATCAGGAATTTGTTGGATTCCTTGATGGCATCAAAAGGCTTGGCGTCCGTCTTGAGAATCGTGTAAGCCATCAGTCCGAACGCAAGGAAAACGCCCAGAACCCTGAGCAGCCAAATCGTCACGTTCTTGGGAGACTTGCTTAGCATTGGGCTTTCATGGTCGCTGATTGAACCGTGTTGTACAAAAGCATCGTGATTGTCATGGGACCGACGCCGCCTGGAACCGGAGTTATCCAACCGGCAACGTCTTTCACGGCTTCAAAATCAACGTCGCCGACTAGGCGATATCCCTTTTCATAGCTGCTGTCTTCAACTCTGTTGACGCCGACATCGATGACCGCCGCCCCAGGCTTGACCATGTCTGCCGTAACCGTATTCGGGCGACCCGATGCAACCACCAAGATGTCAGCTTGGCGTGTGAAATCCGCCAGGTTTTTCGTCGCCGTATGGCAGAGTGTAACCGTTGCGTTTCCGCCTTCGGCCTTTCTTGCCAAAAGGGCGGCGACGGGTTTTCCGACGATATTGGACCGTCCTATGACCACAGCGTGCTTGCCCTTGGTTTCGATATTGTTGATCATCAGCAGATGGATGATCCCGTGTGGCGTGCAGGGGAGGAAGCAGGGTTGTCCGATATTCATCCGTCCCACGTTGACGGGATGGAATCCGTCCACGTCCTTGTCGGGATCGATAGCCATGATGACCTTGTTTTCATCGATATGCCTTGGCAACGGCAGTTGCACCAAGATCCCATGGATTTGGGAATCTTGGTTCAGCTTATGGATAAGTCCGATCAGCTCCTCTTCGGACGTATCTTCAGGAAGTCGATTATCATCCGAGTAGATGCCGATTTCGGCGCACGCCTTCTCCTTTGCCGTGACGTATGATTTTGAGGCGGGGTCTTCGCCTACGAGGACGACGGCCAGTCCTGGCACGACTCCCTTGTCCGCCTTGAGTTTCGCCACGGATTCAGTCAATTGCGCACGAAGGTTTTTCGCTGCCAGCTTTCCATCGATTATCGTTGCAGTCATAGGTACAGATTCCGGGGAGGCTTAAAGGACTTTAATGAGTTCGACTTCGAATACCAGGGTTGCCATCGGCGGGATGACGTTGCCGGCGCCGCTGTCGCCATAGGCGATTTCTGGCGGGATGGTAAGGATTGCCTTGCCACCTTCCTTGAGCATTTGCAGACCTTCAGTCCAGCCTGCGATCACTTGGTTCAGCGGGAATTCAGCAGGTTCGCCGCGGTCAACCGAAGAATCAAATACCTTGCCGTCAATCAGCTTTCCGACATAGTGGACTCTAACCTTGTCCGTCGCCTTCGGGGATTTTCCGCTTCCCACCACCAGGTGTTCGATTTGCAATCCCGATTTCGTGGTGGTAACGCTTTTCTTGTTGGCGTTTTTCGCGCGGTATTCATCGCCCGCCTGCTTGTGTTCCGAGCCGCCGCAGTCGTGTCCGCAGGAGCTGCAGTCGTGGCATCCACCTTCCTGCTTTTGTTCGGCATCGATGCGCTCCTGGAGTTTCGTCAATACGGCAATGAACTCTTCGTGCTTGATGGCTGGTTCCTTGCCATCAAGCAAATCCAAAAATCCAGCCATGAACTTTTCGGAATCCAGTTCCAGCGGGAGCTGTGTGATTTGCATTGCGAAGTTGAGTCCCAATGCGTACGAGAGTTTCTGTTCGTCGTTTTTGAAGTTGATAGCCATTTTTTGTTCTTTTTGTTTTGGGGTTATTTGTTCAAGAGGATCTTGGTCAATTCTTCGAAGGATTCGATGGAATAATCTGGGATGCAAGTATCCATGATGCCGAATCCGAATTTGCAGAACACGGATTTGAGTCCTGTGTTTTCTGCTGCTTTCAGATCTGTTCTATGGTCTCCGACGATCCATGATCCTTCCTGTTTCGAGTTGGTTTCCTGGATTGCCTTGAGTATGGGTTCGGGGTGTGGTTTCAGGTGTTGGCACCGTCCTCCTCCGATCACCGCGTCAAAGTCGTCGAAGATATCCAAGCCTTTCAGGATTTTGATGGCTGCCGGCTCGGGCTTGTTGGTCACGACGCACAAGTTGTAAGCCGTAGCCAGCTCATCGAGGGTGCTCTTCACATTCGGGTACAGCGTCGTGTTGTCCAGCAGGTGTTCCCTGTAGGCATCCGAGTACTTTTTCACCACGTCATCCAGATTGCATTCAACGTCTTGGAAACAGCGTTTCACAAGGTTGCGTATCCCGTCTCCGAGATATCCTGTCACAACAGGCTCCGGGAGTTCGGGCAAGCCAAGAGACGAACGGACCAGGTTGATTGACAGCGCGAGGTCAAGGCGGGAATCAATCAACGTTCCGTCCAAATCAAAGATGACCAAAGACCGAGAAGACATGCAACAAATCCATTTTCAATTCGATGTAAAAACCAATAATGTCAACCATAATTCCTCAGTTTCCAGCAATTGACGGAAATTCTGTTTTCAAATTAGCGAACTCAGGGGGTATGTCACATGGATTTTGAGTACGAAACCGAAGATTTTTTGGGCTTTGTCCTGTCTTGTTTTTATGTGAAATCAACAAGCGTATCAAAAGAGGAGAGAATTGATTCCTTAATTTCTCTTTTGAATTGTAAAACATCAAAATCATGCTAGTTTTCAGGTACGTTTTTCTATGGCTCATTTTAAAATTGAAGAGGAAGAACTATGAAACAGAATTTTCTCCTACTCCTGATTCTCTCGTCGCTTTGCCTGGCTCAGCTTCGTGTTGACTTTGGGGACGGCGTCAAGGGCAGCATTGAATCCCAGGGCTACCGGGTCTCAGTCGAATCCTGGTGGAATGTGATCTATTCCGGAGGCGACAGGCTTCCTGCGGCGGACTTCAAGGGCAAGGTGAACGTCTCCAAGGACGGCGTCCAATACCGGTCTGATGAGCTGGATTTCGACATCGCCGCCGTCGCGGCAGAGCAGGGGATTGATTTCCGCGTGACGATCTTGAAGACATCCCGTCACATCGAGCAGTTTCTATTTCCGCATCAGGCGGACTTCCCAGTCGAAGGAATGAGGAAATTCGTGTTTCCAACCCAAGGGAATTCCACGCATGGACTCGCATTGCTTCCCACGTACTTCGCAGAGCACGACCTCAAGGGCGGCAGCCACAAGTGGAGATCTGTCGTCATGGGAACAAAGGGATACGAGATGCTCTTTGGAGGTCGATTGAACCAGCTGCCTGACAGGGTCGATCAGAAGCAACTCAAAGTCACGGAAGCAGGAAGGGAATGGTTCCAAGGAGACGCAATCAGGGGGATCGAGGTAAGCGAGTACAGTGTCAACAGACCACCTGCGGAAGGGCAAGCGGATGTCGTACTCGTCGAAACCGAGGACGGACCTGCCTTGGCAGGATCGCGGCTCGGAGGTGAAGGATGGCTCTTTAGATTCACCGGCTACGGAAACGACAGGTATGCCGACTACGGCCAAAGCGCGATGAGACGGATGTTTGTTGCAACCATGAACGCCGTCGTTTACAGGGAACCAAAACGCCTTGAGGGAAAAAAGGCAATCCTCATCGCACTTAAAAACGGACCGATCAAGGGAAACTGGTCCCCGATGTACATCGAGAGGTTTGAGGAATTTTTCAGGAGCGCGTCCTTTCTCGGAACAGCCAATGCGACCTACGAGGTTGTCGATAGCCCGGAAGGCATGCGGAGGGCGTTGTCGGATCCCCAGGTTGGGCTGATCGTCAATCCTTACGGCGAGGGATTTCCTTCTGGCGAAACGGAGAAGTTTTTAGGTGATCTTGAGTTGGTGCGCAATTTTGTCCGTCGCGGCGGTGTTTGGTGGGAGCTTGCCGGGTATCCGTTTTATTGTGTTTTGGTGCCGCGTTCTCTCAACGACAAGTTGATAGCAGTCTATCCGAGTGCTGTCGCGGACTTTGCCCACGTTTCTCATTCTGGTGGCGGCATCGCCATTTACGGCATTCAGCCGATGATGCGGAAGCCCTGGGACTTGGAGCGCCTGGTCAAGCCAGCCATGCTCCACTTGGAGGCAACTGGAACTGCTGCACGATTTACCCACGGCTGGATGATGGCGGTCAAGCAAGGGGATACTTGGCAATCGCCGCCGTTCCGTTGGGCAACAGACCAGGGCGATCCGAGGACCTCACTGGCGAACTACGCAAAACTCAATGAAATCCAGGGTTCGCTGGAGCAGAAAGTCACCAAGCCAGGCGTGCTGGACAAGCTGAAGGGGGCAGTCCTGGTCAAACTCTTTTCATACGGCTCCAAGCATCAGATCGCAACGTTGGATCACCTGCCCAAGGGGTCGCTGGTGCACTACTCAAGCTACCTGAAAGGCGGATTTGACAAGGAGTACCCCGACCATCTGCCGGTAAATCCCAAATGGGGTACCAACGACGATCTCGCAAGACTGATCAATCGTTCCCATGAACTCGGGCATCTCATCATGCCATACACCAACACATCATGGTGGTGCACGGATCCCAGGGGACCCACCTTTGAACGGGAAGGCGAAGAACCACTCGGACGAAATCTGGACGGTTCGCTCAAAAAGGAACGATACGCCAAGAACGAAGGTTTCTCGCTCTGCTTCTACCATCCGGCAGTCCAGGCGGCGCACAGGAAGGTCAGGCACCAGATGACCGTCGAATTCCCAAATGACGTCCTCTTCCAAGATCAGGTTGGCGCTCGACGCTGGACCTGGAACTTCCATCCGCTGGAACCGAATCCCGCCAGTGGATACGATGGAATGCATTCCCTGTCGATGGAGGACGCCAAGACCGTCCCGATGGCGACCGAGGATGGACACGACCGCGTGCTCAACTTCGAGACGATGATTTGCGGCGCGGCATGGAGCATGATTCCATCCTTCGGCAACCGTCGTTCCCATCACATCATGTACAACTATCCGGCTGGAGATTGGCAGTTCTACCCAATCTTGTCGTACCTGGGACACGACCAGGTCATCTTCACCACGCACGACCTTGGGCACTTCATGCGGAAGCCGATCAATGTCGCATACGCCATTGCCTGCGGATATGCGATGTCTGCGGCATGGCACCACGATGACGCAAACAACCAAGACTTGGTCAACTGGATATTCTGGCTCGATGCAGTCCAAAAGTCGATCTGCAAAGACTATGCAGGCAAGAAACTCATCGACTTCCGATACCTCCAGGAAGGAACCTCGCAGCCCGCACCGCACAACGCGATCTATGCCGAGTACGATGGGGACATCAAGCTCGTCGTCAATATCGGCGAACGACCACTGGAACTCAAGGGACTCCTCGACAGCACAAAATTCTCATCGGTAGAACGCGCGTGGCTGGAAAGCAAGCCGTTGCCGGAATTCGGATTCTATGCGATGTCCCCACGCATCCGAACGGCACGGGTTTTCGATGACAAACAAAACATCACCTCAATCGCACTCCGACTCGAAAACAACGAATGGATCGGAGATTGCCTTGCCAATAATGACGCGACCATAACCATCCCAATGCCAGCCCAGCTCAACGGGAAAACCATTGCAGCAAGCACAAGAAATGGCGTAAAAGTCAACCTCACCTGGAATATCAAGAACGATATCGCAACAATCACTCTCCCGAAACAAGGAAAGCCTGTCGTCGATATGCCGGAAGTCTTCGAGAAGACAGCACCAAAGAACTCGAAGGCGACAACGAACCAAGTCGTGATCATCAAGCCAAATGAGTACAAAAACGAAAAATTCCACCAAAACTGCCAAGAATGGATTGACGGACTGAAGGAGCAATTCGCCGGTACCGACCTGCAGTTGATCGTGGTTGACAACCTGCAGGCGATGTCTTCGCTCCTAACCCAACCGCGTTCCAAAGCCCCCTTTGCAATCATCAACTATGGTGGTGAAATCACGCTGGTACCACAGGGAATCAAGCATTTTGACTACATCGCCATGATCAAGCAATATGTAGATAACGGCGGCATCTGGTGGAATACAGGAGGATATCCGTTCTACTTCATGAAGAACATCGCTCCAGACGGCACGGAAACAACTAACCCAACAGGACCTATTGCCGCCGCAAGGCTTGGAGTCGAGTGCCCGTCAGGAGCAATCGATGAACCGGAAAAGCGACTGTTCCTCACCGACACCGGAAAACTTTGGTTCGCAGGTCCACGCGCCGACCGCATCCAAGCCGCATCCGCCAATACCCAGCGACCTTTCGTCAAACCCGAGGTCTCGCTTCCTTTGATTCAAGGCGGAAACGACAACTTCGTCGCAGGAATTCGGTTTGACGGATACGGATTCTTCTTCAACCTCGGTGGCTTCAGCATATCTCGAGACGTGGCAATCGACATTGTCGCAGGAACCATCGAATACCTTTGGAACAATCCGACCCCAACACCGCTCCTCCATTCTCAAAACTTCTTCTGGAAACTTCGACCATTTCCGCGTTGATTGACATACTAGCTTAGGTACAAGCGCTCTGGATGCCCGTGCCTGTTTTCCCAAATTCTAGGGAAGTTAGCCATGCATCCCCCCCCAAGTCATCATCTCCGTTCATTTTGCAAATAAAATGCAGAATATACTATTTAATTCAATTGATATTTGTAAAAGATACAATAAATTAAGTTTTGTTTTGCAATAATTCAGCAAAATGGAGATGCTTAAATGTTATTGGAATTCAAAACAAAAAATTTTAAGTCATTTGTCGACGAGACAACATTCTCAATGCTTGCTGCTCCAAAGCAAAAAGGGCTTGACTACAGTCTTTTCGCTGTAAAAAATTCACGCACCAGCAAAGGGTTGTGCTCTTCTGTCATTTATGGTCCCAACGCAGCTGGAAAAACCAATATTATCTGTGCGATGGATGTTCTTAAATCCATCCTATTGCGCGGACATATCCGCAATGCGCTGTCGGTGGAGTCCTCGCGAAATCCCGCGACTGTAGCACTTGAGTTAATTCCAAACAACAGTTTTGACGAACCGATTCCAGTTTGTTTCAGCATTGATTTTTTGGAAGAAGATTATCGAATCCAATATGAACTCCAGCTTGATCTGGGAACATTCCTTGATGCAGATTATGAAAGCAAAAGAACAGTCTTACAAGAAAAACTGTTGATAAATGGAAAATCGGTTTTTAACAGAAAATCTTTGGAAATCGACAATCTGGATTTCCCGGAAGATACATCTATTCATCTTGCCAAAGACAATGCTGATACAATGAGGCAAATTGCTGAGAACAGCCTTAACCCTCAAGAGTTATTTTTGACAAAT
>Ga0123334_1002223_pt1 | contig 22716 bp, 23 predicted proteins | sample BiotimSIPDNA_FD_89706 | JGI IMG/M metagenome (GOLD analysis project Ga0123334, IMG submission 89706) | Anaerobic biogas reactor microbial communites from Washington, USA - Biogas_R1 time_0 SIP DNA | ecosystem: Engineered > Bioreactor > Anaerobic > Unclassified | place: Washington, USA... | reverse complement strand
CTCCGGTACGATTCATTATGATGAAGGCGGTCAGCTCAACAACTACGGTACACTGAACAATCTCTATGGCGGCATCGTGAGCGTCCGAGACAATACTACAAACAACTCCGGCACTCTGAACAACAACGGTAGAATGGCTCTCGGGAGCCTATTATTAAACTCCGGCACTCTGAACAACAACGGTTACATATACGTGGGTTGGCATTATATTGAGAACGAGGGCATATACAATTCCGGCACTCTGAACAATAACTCTAATTTGGAAATCTGGGGTAATTACATACAGACTTGTAGCAATGCGCGGACGACAAACAACGGTACCATGTTAGCGCCGTTTCACATGTATATCAACGCTGGTAGTCTAAGCGGTACTGGAAACACAGAAGGAAACGTAGTCATTGCGAATGGAGCATCTTTAAACCCCGGCGATTCCCTTGGTACGTTCACCATCATAGGCACCCTTGTTAGCGGCGGAGACATATATTTTGAGATTAGTGGACTGGGAAATGGTGAGTACGATGTCCTGAAAATCAATGGTAGTGCAACATTTAATGGAGGTAATGTTGAATTTGACTTTATTAACGGCTTTCACGCCAAGGCAGGTGATTATTGGAATTTCTTGTTCGCAGATAGCCTCATCGGATGGGGAACCCTTAATTTAGCGATGAATGGTCTAGGTTCTGGACTGAACTGGGAAATTATAGATATTACAGGTGGAAAACAGCTTTTAATAACTGAATCACAGTCCGTTCCCGAACCCGCAACCATGCTCCTTTTCGGTCTGGGTCTAATGGGATTGGCAGGATTCAGAAGAAAGTTTCTGGCATAGTGAAACACATGATTGTTTAATAACTACCCCAAAAATAATGTGGTATGGTGATAACGAAAAATCGGAAAAACCGAAAAAACCGAAGTCCTGATATTAATTGTTGGGCATTGAGACAATGAAGAAGAATCCCAAGCGCTCTGAACAGAAATTCTCAAAGTTTGTTGAAAGTTTACTGTCAATCTGGCGCTATGTCATCGCATTTGCCGCTGGAGCAGCAACGTTGTTTGGAATTCTCAGCTACCTCCATCCCAACATATCTGTCACGCCTTTGATGGCAATAGACGCGTCCAGGCCTCTATCAATGCAGTTTCTGGTGACCAATAACGGGTATTTGACTATGCATGATGTCACGTACGCGTGCGCCATCGAGAAAATAAAAGGACAAGTCACATTTGGATCGTATGGTGGTCCGCCTGGTCTCACGAAGAAAAGCCCGAGATTCGTTGCACCTCAACATGAATCGGGAAAATCACTTGGCCCAAATCATTCGGATACGATAAGCGTCGATTTTGATCTTTTTAGGCAAGCGGACCCTGTAGAAACTGCCGACATAGGTATAATCGCTTCATTTCGCCTCGGTTTAATTCCGTGGCGACAAGAACGGCTATATCATTTTGTTACACAAAAATGCTCTGATGGAAAGTTATACTGGTTTCCGAAACCGCCCGATGACTGATTTAACCACTCACAAGTCGTTATCGTAGGGTTCACAGATGAGATTTGGCCGGTCCAAAACAAGGTTTGATACGATCTGGTTTATCTGGGACGGCAACGAAAGAAAACACGAAAAGCATTGCCCAACAACGCAATCCCGCTTACGTCTTACGGCCGTCGCTGATTTTGTCGTTACTCTTTTTTGAATGGTAATCAACTTATCAAGTCTACAGCTACTGTTGAGAAGTTGGTAGATGGAGTCTACTGTCAACAAGATTTGAATTTTCAGCAAATAGCTTTGCTGGTTACTGGGTGAAATTAATTTCATAGAAAAAGGGGCAGAGATTCCCAGCTTTCAGTAAGCCTTCCCTAGCCCCTATTTTACTGCGTTTCAGGTCAAGAATCTTGCTACCAAATTGCTACCAAAACTTTGAAAAATAAACTCAAAGAGGGTAAACCAGCATAAGATGGCCGCCGAGAAAATCCTTTTTATTTCTTAATGTTATTCTGTAATCGTTTGTTTTATTAATGATTTCAATGAGATTCACACGGTAGAAGTCACTGGTTCAATCCCAGTACCGCCTACCATGAAGCGTTACGGGGTTATGGTATGTTCTGTAACCCCGTTTTTTATGTCTGCCGCCATTTGGGTCCATGTGAAAACATGGAATCTTCCAACCGGCGATCATTTTATTAAACAGCCGAAAATGCTGGAAGTCCAGTTCACATATGGAGAGCCTTCATAATAAGTTATGAAATTCCAAAAGATGAGGGACTCATCTTGGGAATTCAAGGCATAGAAGGGGCGGGCACTGTGCCCATCGACAGTTTCCGGGGATTTTATAATCATATATTGTTCCCACGTGTCTCCCTTCCTTACAAATCCAACCAAGTCTTTCCCGTATCCGTTTTCATCCGGGGGACTGGCAAATACCATATTCAAATACTTTCCATGAAGGGTAGCCATATTCGGATAAAAAAAACGGGCCGTTTCACAAACGGTTTCTGTCCGCCATTCACCGTCCTGGCGAAAATGATACAAAACGAAATCCTTGATATTCGGGTCAAACCTGTCCCGCGAGCCTCGATCCTGCGAATTGATGCTTACAAGAACAGGATTCCCGCGGGCATCCACTTTAATATCTGACAAATAGGTCCAGTCTTCCAGCCCGGGCGTATCATCGCTCTGATAAACGACATCTAACTTGTCCAATGTCAAGGGTTGCGAAACGATTTGTCCGTCGCTTTTTTCCCATTGGTCAAGAGGAACATCATAACAGATGTAGTAGATGTTCTTATAGCGCCTTAATCCGGGAGACGGATTATCATAGATGTAGCTGTTAAACGTAAAATGCAGTTTCGAACCAGCAGCATTTTTATTCACGGTGACATAAATGGATTCATGCGTGCCAGGATTGATGTCAACAAGCAATTTCGGCTCGCTCCAAGTCGTGCCGGCATCAATGCTTTCCCAAAAGTAGAAGGTGTTGGTGGCATTTGCCACAAACCTCTGCAGTCGGCAGAGCAGCCAGATTCGTCCATCCGCCAGTTCCATTAAACGTGGATAAGTGGCCTTGGTTGACCGAAGAGAAATCGTATTTTCCCAGGAGTCTATCGATTCCGGGAGCTTCGATCTCCTTACTTCCAGTCTCCCCTTTCCTGTCTTGTCGGATCCATGTTCTGCCGCAGCGACCAATAGTTTACCATTATGCTCAATGTGTCCCCCAACTTGCTTCTCCAAGACAATGACAGATGGATTCGCATGGTCATCGCCGAGCAACGTCCCACCGGAATTCCAACCCCAATCCTCCCATAGGATCACGGGATTGCCCGGCTGATTTTGGGAATGGTTCCAATACGCCAAAGAAATGCAATGATTGGAAGAATAATAACCAAAATAGGTTCTGTCGAAAGTTCCCTTATATCGATATGCCGGATAAGAACCTGAGGGGGACATGGTGAAAATGCCGTCTTCCACCAACTTGACGGATTTCATTTCGTGGGGAAGCTTGAGGCCGTAAACCGAATATTGACTGATGATTGCCAAGTCCAGATCGGTTCTGAGTCGTTTGTAACCGAGTCTTGTCCCATCGTTCTTCATAAACCAGAGGACGACCTGGCCGGTATCCGTGCTTCTCCAGAGGATGTCCGCAATTCCGTCCCTGTTGAAATCATGGGTTCCCGCGATGGTCCAATCCGGATTTTTTCTGAGGGGCTTGTCTCCGGCATGGTCGCCATCGGCTTTCATCAACCAGAGATTCACCTGGCCTGTAACGGCGTTTCTCCAGAGAATGTCGGGAATATGATCCCCATTGAAGTCATTCTGGGAAGCCTGGAGCAGTGAAGCGGCTTCAAAAAAAAGAAACAATGTTATTAGGGGAACCAATAAAGAATGTTTTACAGTAAACATGACATTCACAAACGTTTAAAGATAAAACCAGTCATGGCGGTAGAAAGCCCTGGGGTTATAACGGGGTGAGGGAATAAATTCCCGCAGACAACAAAAGGATATGGAAATCCATGAGCGGCAATGCCTGATTGGGCATCAGTGCCTGACCGCTCCAGGCTGACCGTCTTCCATCATAAGCACGGTTAATTTCTGAGTTCCGGTTTCACGAACAGGTAATACAGACGGCCTTCCCGGTATGTCTTTCCAGCCAGCCTTCCCGCCGTATCGCCTTGTCCCATGTAGACATCGCACCTCCCCGGTGCGCGGATGGCGCCGCCGGTGTCCTGATCCAGGGCAAAACCGGAGTATGGTTTCTGGAGGACATCGTTGCCCGACGTCCGGGGCAGGGTAGTGGAAATGAATGTCAGCCCCGCTCGTGGGAAGATAGACTTGTCCGTGGCGATGGTCCGGTACGGAACGACCGGTTCATTGAGGGACCCCCGGGGCGGTCCGTCTGCTACCTGAAAGAAGACGAATCGTGGGTTTTGCCGGGTGTATTCTGAAATTTCATTGGGGTGGGCCTTGAAGTATTCGATCATGGCCGAGAGGCTCATCCGGTCTTCCGGTATCTTTCCGTCTTCAACCATCTTCTGGCCGATGCTCTGGTAGGGGTGACCGTTATTTGCGGCATAGCCGATCCCGACGAGCGAGCCGTCGGGCTGACGGATCATCGCCGATCCCTGCACATGGACGATAAAGACCTGAAACGGGTCGTCAAGCCACATGATTTCCCTGCCCTGCAGCATACCGGAATCTTCGAGTTCGGCACGCGGCGGATAGGGGACGATTCCGTCAACGGTGCGTCTGCCCAGCGTGACGCCCTCCGGGTTTTTCTCAAGATCTTCCGGCTGGCTGTAAAGGGGGTACTTGAAACGTCCGCTGGATTCCCTGGATCCGTCAAAGACCGGGGTGAAGTAGCCGGTGAAGAGCACGGTGCCCTTGTCGTCGCAGCCGACGGAGACATAGATATCGAACTGTTCCCGGATGAGGGCATTGAGATCGGATCCCCTGTGGCCGGAATGAATGAGCTCTGCAAAGGCGTTCAGGCTCTCTTCCATGTGCTGATGAGTTATCTCCCCGTAGGGAAAGAACAGTTTGCTTGAAGGTTTCTTGAGATAGTTCAGGCTGTTGTGGATGGCCGTTTCCAGGTTGGACAGGTCCTCGCAGGCTTCGGTAAAGTCGGGGATCTCGGCTGGGTCGGTTATTTTCCGCAAGGCGAGTTGGCCCGACGGCAACTGCTTGGAGTATTTCTGCAGGGGCAACTCCTCTTCCTGGATCCGGGGTTGCGGCAATTCCTGCTTCGGGGGTTCCGTCGGGAAGGGTTCCAGAACGCGGGGTTTTTGACAGCCTGCCGCACACATTAAAAAGACGAAACAAAGGGCCAGAAAAATCCTTGCCTTCATGATCTTACCAACTTCCTTTCTTGAATCCGTTCATTTTGTGGAGAACTTCTCTTCTGGAAAAATCATTCTCTGATATCATAACAGGGCGGTGTTTTGTAAAGAAGATTTTGCTTCGGCAGCGGCCTGAATGGTACAACCATTGTCATTGACACATTAAAACCCTTAACCTATATTGGAAGCTGATGGTTGTGTGTCAGGGTGGTAACGCGGCTTTTATTCTGTTTTGTGGAGGAGGTAAGGTTATGAACCGTTTCTCGGCAATCTGTGCATTGGTGATGGCCGCTGTTCTGGCCGTTATGGTGGGAAATGCCTGTGCGGGTGCTCCCCCCCAGGCTGGTGGGACATTCCCCGATTTTGAACTGGCCGTGCCCCAGGATACAGCGGCTAGAAATTATCTTGGCCTTTCCCGCGGCCTGCCTTTCATGGGGAAGGGAACGTTCAAGGTTACGCAGATCAAGGCAGACGTCGTTATTCTGGAAATTTTCAGCATGTACTGCCCCCATTGCCAAGCGGAGGCGCCCACGGTGAACGCGCTTTATGAAAAAATTGAAAAGACGGTTTCCCTGCGGGGTAAAATCAAGATCATAGGGATCGGTGCAGGTAACAATGCCTATGAGGTGGACACGTTCAGGAAAAAATACCAGATTCCTTTTCCCCTCTTTGACGATGGAGACTTTGTCCTGCACAAAAAATTCGGAGAGGTTAGAACCCCCTATTTTATTGTGCTCCGGAACTATCCCAACGGTTCCTATCGGATTGTCTATTCAAAACTGGGGGCTTTCGGCAATGCCGACTCGTTTTTGAACCTGGTCATCAAACTGACCGGTATTTAATAAGAGGTGGATCATGGCAAAATATTTCAGGAGTGTTGCAGCGTTCTTTATGGCCGCCGCCCTGTTTCTCCTGTCCGGCCCGGCAGCCTACTGCCTGTCGGACGCCTTCAAGGACAATGTCTATGATAGGGGAAGCATGAAACCCGTCGACAGCGTGCTCAAGGTGAAAGTGGGCGACCCGGCTCCGGATTTCACCCTCAGGTCCCTTTCCGGGGAACTCGTTTCGCTCAGCGATTACCGGGGAAAAAAGAACGTGATGCTTTCCTTTATCCCCGCCGCATGGACTCCCGTCTGTTCCGATCAGTGGCCTGGCTATAATATCGTCAAGGACATTTTCGACAGCAATGATGCGGTCCTGCTGGGAATTTCGGTGGACAATATCCCGACGCTCTACTCCTGGACGAACCAGATGGGTCAGTTGTGGTTTCCCGTTCTTTCCGATTTCTATCCCCATGGCGAAGTCGCATCCAGGTTCGGGATCCTGCGTTCCGAAGGGATCGCTGAACGGGCCGTGTTTATCATCGATAAGCAGGGCATCATCCGATACATCCATGTCAAGGATATCAATCAGCGGCCGCCCCTGGAAGTCCTGGTTCGGGAGCTGGAAAAACTGCAGCAGCCGCCCGCCGGCGGCTTGAAATAAGCGAAAGGCCGCTCTGGGTCATGATGATGAAATGGCGTTCGCTTGAATTTTATTTCGAGACGTAAGAGAGATGTCCAGCATTCTTGTGATTGACGGGGATCATTCAGCCCTGGAAAAGATCAGGCACTTCCTGGCTAAGGAGGGGTATGAGACGTATACGGCCTCCACGGGAACGGACGGGTTGAATCTCTGCGTTCAGAAGTCACCGGATCTGGTCATTATGGATCTGGCCCTCTCCGATGTAGACGGACTGACGATTCTGGAGGAGCTGCTGGAGGAAAATGAACGGATCAAAGTGATTGCGATGATGTCCTGTCCGGAGATGGGAAGCATCGTTCGGGTCATGAAAATCGGCGCCTTCGATTACATCCATAAATCGGAGGATATGAGCGAGCTGTCTGCGTCGGTGAGAAAAGCGATGAGTACCCTGGATCTGGACAGGAGGACGGACCGGTTCTCCAGGGAATCCACCCTGGAATTCAGGAAGGGGGACATCATCGGCACCGGGAAGGACATGAGGGAAATCTTCAAGATGGTCGGAGTCATCTCCCAGAGCCGGACGACCGTCCTGATTGAAGGCGAGAGCGGCACGGGAAAAGAGCTTGTTGCCAAAGTCATTCACAGCCATACCTCACCCAATGAGCCCTTCATTGCCGTAAACTGTTCCGCCATTGTGGAGACGCTTCTGGAATCGGAACTGTTCGGCCACGAAAAAGGCTCGTTCACAAGCGCCTTCAACCGGCAGCTGGGAAAGTTCGAGCTGGCTCGTTACGGGACGCTCTTCCTCGATGAAATCAGTGAAATGTCCGTCAATCTCCAGGCCAAGCTGCTCCGGGTGCTCCAGGAAATGGAGTTTGAGCGGGTGGGAGGTAAGGATAAAGTGCATGTCCACGCCCGGGTCATAGCGGCGACGAACAAAAATCTGCGAACACTGGTCCGGGAGGGAAACTTCCGCCCCGATCTTTTTTACCGGCTGAATATCGTCTCCATTAAAATGCCCCCCCTGAGGGAACGGCCGGAAGATCTTCCGCGGCTCGTTCAATATCTCCTGGCCAAGGTTAACCGGGACATCGGCCGAAGGATCCTGGGGGTGTCCGACGACGTGATGGAGGCGTTTCAAGGCCATGACTGGCCCGGAAACGTCCGGGAGCTGGAGAACCTGCTCGTACGCGCCGGCGTCATGGCCAAAGGCAGGATCCTGGAGAAAAGCGACTTCCCGGATCTTTTCGAAAAGCCGGACCTGTACGGATCGGAGCAGGCCGTCCGGCTCGAAGAGGGCGGAACGTCGTGCGAACTGCTGACCCTGGATGATGTGGAAGAGCAGCATATCCGGAAAATCCTGCAGCGTGAGAGAGGGAAAAACAAGGGGGAGCTTTGCGACATTCTGGGAATATCGCGTCCCACGCTGGAGCGCAAGCTGGAAAAATACGGCATTTCCTTTGAGCGTGACGGCTTTGACAGAAGCCTTGAAGAGGAAAGGCTTGCCGTCGAGGAAAAAGCCGGCCCATGAAAATTGTGACTGTGGATTTTGTAAAGAGTGCGACATCCCCTTCGGGCTATCCCCGGGAAAGTCTTCCCGAAGTGGCGTTTGCCGGCCGGTCGAACGTCGGCAAATCCTCGCTGATCAATGCCCTCGTCCAGAGAAAACGGCTGGCCCGGACCAGCAACACGCCGGGGCGGACGCAGTTGATCAATTTTTTCAACATCAACGATGAGCTGCTTTTTGTCGATCTTCCCGGATACGGTTTTGCCAGGGTGCCCGAAGCGGTCAAAAGAGAATGGGGCCCGATGGTTGAAACCTATCTGCGGGAGCGGGATTGTCTGAAGCTTGTTGTTTTGATCCTCGACATCCGCAGAGATCCGTCCGCTGAGGATCTTGCACTAAAGTCATGGCTGGATTTTTACGGTCGAAGGACGCTCTTTGTCCTGACAAAAATGGACAAGCTCTCCCGGGGGGAAAGCAAAAAAAGGCAGCGGGCCGTTAAGGAGCTTCTGAACCTTGACGCTGCGCCGATTCTTTTTTCTGCGAAGACCGGCCTGGGGAGGGATTCTGTCTGGGAGGCCATCCAGAGGCCGGCGTAATTTCGGAATCAAGTCGGCATGAACAAAAAAAGCCACGCCCTTCACGTGAAGGACGTGGCTTTTGAAATTTTAAAGAGCCTTGAAATTAATGAGCTTCCCCCATGGCGCCGCCGATGTACATCATGGCCAGGAGCGTAAAGACCAGGGTCTGGATGAAGCAGATGAGGAGTTTCAGAATGAGAATCGGTACGGGAACAAGAAAGGGAGCCAGGATGAGCAACACGGCGATGACGATGTGACCACCCTCCATATTGCCGAAAAGTCGGATTGAGAGAGACACGGGACGGACGAGATGGCTGACGATCTCAATGGGGAGTATGAGGGGCGTCAGCCACCATACGGGCCCCATGAACTGTTTGATGTATTTGCCGCCGTGAACCTTGACCCCCATGATGTGAGTCAGGATAAAAACGACGATGGCCATGGCCGCATTGGTGTTAAGATTCGCCGTGGGGCTGCCGAAGCCGGGAACAAGGCCAAGGAGGTTGGATACGAGAATAAAAAGTGCGATGGTGGCGATGAGGGGGAAAAAGTTCTTTCCTTCATGCCCCATGGTGTCCGTAACTAATGAATCAAGCCCGCCAATGACGACTTCCATGAAATTCTGCAATTTACCCGGATACAGTTCCATCCCGCCCCTGACCAGCAAGCCGCCCAGGATCAGCAAGGCCATGACAAACCACGTGTAGGTTACGTGATCCGGGAAAAAGGGGTTTTGAAAAAACGACAGAGCATGCATTGTTTAACGAACCTCCTCAAAATTTTTTTTATGAAACGTCACGATGACGGTGAAAACGATGTTGATGATGACGATGGAAAGACCCAGGAGCAGGCCCAGAACGTCCGCTACGCGATAGGCAATGATGAAATAGAGAAGAACGGCGGTGACGGCAAGCCGGACGCCGTATTTGAGCAGGATGGATGATTTGGAGCCATCCATCAGGTGCTCGAACGTGTCGCGGAGATTCTGGTGGAGCCAGTAGAAATTGACGATGCTGATCAAGCCGCCCAGCAGGATCCCAAGCGAAAAGGAGAGGGACTTAAGGAAGGTGCTGCCGAGGAGAATAAAGCCCAGAACCACCCAGTTCGTGATTTCAAGTCTTCGCTGAAGAGGGGCTTTTTCTATCCGATTCACTTTTTTGTATCGTCCGTATCGGCCGACGATTTTTCATCGGCGGAATATTTTTTGATGATGTAATAAAGATTTCGAAAGCCGGCCGCAATGCCCAGGAGCAGGAAGATAATCGTAAAACGCAATCCCGTTCCGAATTGCTCGTCCAGGTATCTGCCCAGGTACAAGCAGCCGAAAATGGCAAGAACCATTCCGATGCCCACGCTGCTTGCGTAAGCCATGCGCATGAGGGTTTCTCTTGATTCTTTATCCATTCACGGTGGGCCTTCTATCACGAATCCGTTTATTAAGTCAATCAGAAAGCAGACGATTGACCCGTTAAAAACAAAAATTATTTGCTGCAGATGTTTTCTATGGAATCTCGTTAAGGATCATCTCCCGGTTCCTCTGTTTAACATACCAGTCAATGGTTTTCCTCAAACCTTCACGGAAATCGGTTTTTGCCCGGAATCCGAATTCGTCGAAGGCCCGGCGGGTGTCCAGCATCCTTCGAGGCTGGCCATCCGGACGGGATGTGTCCCAGGCGATTCGGCCGGAAAAACCCGTCAACTCGGATACGAGCTCAACGAGATCCCGGATGGATATTTCAAAACCGGCTCCGATGTTGACCGGGTCGCCTTTGTCGTACTTTTCCGCGGCCAGGACGATGGCTTCCGCCGCATCCTCGACGTAAAGGAATTCCCGCGTGGCTTCGCCCGTGCCCCAGACGACGATTTCCTCCTCCTCCCGAAGACGTGCCTCGACGCACTTTTTGATCAGTGCCGGAATCACGTGGGAGGATCGGGGGTCAAAATTGTCCCCCGGCCCGTAGAGGTTGACCGGAAGCAGAAAAACGGCGTTGAAGCCGTACTGCTGCCTATAGGCCTGCGCCTGGACGAGCATCATTTTTTTCGCCAGTCCGTAAGGTGCGTTGGTCTCTTCCGGATACCCGTTCCACAGGTCTTCCTCTCTAAAGGGAACGGGGGCGAATTTGGGATACGCGCAGATCGTGCCGATGGCGACAAATTTTTCAACGCCCTGACGCCAGCCTTCATGGAGCAGCTGCGTGCCCATCATGAGATTTTCGTAGAACAGGGTCGCCGGAGCGGCCTGGTTGAACCCGATTCCCCCGACCCTTGCCGCCAGGTGAATGACGATATCCGGCTGGGTATCCCGGTACATCCTGAGGATGTCCGGGCGGCGATCCATGTGGTATTCGGGAAGATCGGCGACGGCCAGGTGACGGCATCCCAGCTCTGCGAGGCGGAACAGGAGGTGTCTTCCCAGGAATCCCCTGCCGCCGGTAACGACGATGCGCTTTTGTGTAAAGTTCCGTTCCACAGGTCTTCCTTCAACCAAGGTGCGGATTCAGATTACAGGCATAGCCGGCGTCCAGGAGCGTTTTTTCTCTTCGAGCGAGCTCCAGGTCGGCGGCCGTCATCATGCGGATCAGTTCATCGAATCCGATTGTTGGCTCCCAATTGAGGACCCGCCTGGCTTTCGAGGCATCGCCCAGGAGAACGTCCACTTCCGTAGGGCGGAAATAGCGGGGATCGATTTCCACATGCTGCTGATAGTCCAGATCGAGTTCCGAAAAAACCTTCTCGGCGAACTCTCGAACGGAGTGGGTTTCTCCCGTGGCAATGACGAAATCATCCGGATTGTCATGCTGAAGCATCAACCACATGGCCTTTACGTAGTCGCCGGCAAATCCCCAGTCCCTCCTGGCCTCCAGGTTGCCAAGATAAAGCTTGTCGCGCAGTCCCAGCTTGATCTGCGTCGCTCCCCGTGTGATTTTGCGGGTGACGAAGGTTTCTCCTCTCCTGGGGGATTCGTGGTTGAAAAGGATGCCGTTGCAGGCGAACAGGTTGTAGGCCTGCCGGTAATTCCGGACGATGTAATAGGCATAGACCTTGGCGGCGGCGTAAGGGCTCTGGGGCTGAAAGGAGGTGCCTTCGCTCTGCGGAGGGGGCGCCGAACCGAACATCTCGCTGGAGGAGGCCTGATAAAAACGCGCTTTGATGCCCGTTCTGCGAATCGCCTCCAGAAGCCGGAGCGTTCCCATCCCGGTGACGTCTCCCGTATATTCCGGCATGTCGAAACTGACGCGGACATGGCTTTGAGCGCCGAGGTGATAGATCTCGTCGGGGTTGATTTCGTAGAGCAGATCGGTCAGCTGGCCGGAAACGGACAGATCGCCGTAGTGCAGATACAGCCTGGCCTGGGGGTCGTGGAAGTCCTTGTAGAGATGATCGATCCGATCCGTGTTGAAGGTGCTGGAACGGCGGATCAGGCCGTGTATTTCATAGCCTTTTTCAAGGAGCAGCTCGGCCAGATAGGAGCCGTCCTGCCCCGTGATGCCGGTGATGAATGCTTTCTTCATAGTCCGCCTTTCATGGTTTCTATCGTTTCAGCGCATGCCTGGAGGGTTTTCTCCAGATCTTCATCGGAATGGGCGAAAGAGACAAAAGCCGCTTCAAAAGCGGAGGGTGCGAGGTAGATGCCCCGTTCCAGCATGCCCCTGAAGAATACGGCGTAACGGTCGGCATTGCTTGAACTGGCCGTTTCGTAGTTCACGACATCGTGGTCGGAGAAAAACAGGGTGAAGAGGGAGCCGGCGCGGTTGATGCGCAGAGGGATATCCGCCGCCCCGAAGAGGCGCTGAATTGCGTTGCACAGTTCTTCCGTACGATGGTTCAATGCGGCATAGTCATCCCGTCGGCTGCCCAGGATTTCAAGGGTGGCCAGGCCCGCCGCCATGGCCAGGGGGTTCCCGGAGAGGGTTCCTGCCTGGTATACGGGACCGGCAGGAGCCAGACAATCCATAATCGCCTGGCTGCCGCCGAAGGCGCCCACTGGAAGTCCTCCGCCGATGATCTTTCCCAGGCAGGTCAGGTCGGGTTCGATGCCGCAGAGATTCTGGAAGCCGCCGAAAGCAAGTCGAAATCCGGTAATCACCTCGTCAAAGATGAGGACGATTCCATGCTGGCGGGTCAGCTCCCGCAGCGTTTCCAGGAATCCCGGGGCGGGTTCGACGACGCCCATGTTGCCGGCTACCGGTTCGACAATGACGCAGGCCAGCTCTTTTCCATGGCGATCCAGCGCCGCCCGGAAGGCCTCGGTCGAGTTGTAGGGAAGGGTGATCGTCAATTCAGCAAGGCAGGCCGGCACACCGGGGCTGCCGGGGATTCCCAGGGTGGCAATGCCGGAGCCGGCTTTGACCAGGAGCGAATCGGCGTGCCCATGGTAGCATCCCTCGAATTTGAGGATCTTTTCCCTGCCCGTGTAGCCGCGGGCCAGTCGGATGGCGCTCATCGCCGCTTCCGTTCCGGAGCTGACCATGCGGATCTTTTCGATGGAGGGGAAGGCGTCGATGATCGTTTTGGCCAGAGCGATCTCCTGGACCGTCGGTGCCCCGTAGCTCGTCCCTCGTTCAACGGCCTTCCGGATCGCTTCCTGCACCTGCGGATGGGCGTGCCCGAGAATCATCGGTCCCCAGGATCCGACATAATCAATATATTCCCGCCCGTCGACGTCGAAGATCCGGGATCCCGAGGCCCGGTCGATGAAGCGGGGAATCCCGCCGACAGAACGGAAGGCCCTCACGGGGCTGTTGACCCCACCCGGCAATAGTTTCTCTGCGGTTTCAAACAAGTCCTCCGATCTGGATCTCATCATTCTCCCCCGTCTTTTTCCGGAATTTCAGCCGGAAAATAGGTCATGCTGCTCTTTTTATATTCCCTGTCACTGGTAAGGATCTGATAGTCATCCAGGTTTGCCGCTTCCGCCATCCTCCGGATCGAAGAAGGGATGTCCGCCGTTTTGAGATGAACCATGGTGAAAAGATTGTACTTCCCTTCGAAGGGGGGCGTTCGCTCGTAACAGTGGGAAACCTCCGGTAAGGAGGCCAGACGTTCTCCCGCGCTTTCGATAAGGCGCTCCGGAACGGCCCAGACCACCATGGCGTTCTGCGTGAATCCCACCTGGCGATGGCGGAGAATGGCCCCGAATTTCCTCAGGATTCCCCTATCCTGCAACTGTCGGATGATCCGAACCACGTCATCGTCCGACAGGTTCATCTCTTTTCCCAGGGCGGCGAAGGGGCGGGAAGTCACGGGAATGTCACCCTGAAGTGCCTGAAGAATCTTCTTTTCTTCCGATGTCAGAACGGCTGTCTCCCCTTTTTTCATCGTCTTGGGCATGAACATCTCCTCCCGAAGAATTTACGGGGTTTCCGCTTCGATTTTCCCACGGAGCTTTTTCTTTTCAGATTGCCTGTGCTTCAGTTCCAGGGTCTTTTCCTGTGCGCGCTTGGAACGGCGTCTTTTCTGCCTGCGGATCTTTTCGATCCGGGCCTTCTCGGCCGTGACCTGCCCCGTTTTCAGCCGTTCAATCCGATCAAGGAGCAAACGTCTGGCCAGCAGGCGGTTGACGTTCTGCGAACGATCCTGCTGGCATTTGACAAACAGCCCCGTGGGCAGATGAACGAGGTGGACGCAGGTCGACGTCTTGTTGACATTCTGGCCGCCCGGCCCCGAAGACCGGACGAAGGTTTCCCGCAGATCTTCTTCTGAGATACCCAGACGGGTCATCCGCTCCAGGATGGCCTTTTCTTTTTCCGGTGAAATGCTCATCGTCGCTAGCCTCTATAGGCCCGTCCCCCCATATCAGATCTTCTCGATCTGGTATCCTTCCAGTTTGATGGCCACGGAGCGCTGCAGCAGTTCGATGGTCACGACGAAGAGATCCTTTTCCAGATCCGTCCGGAGCACCGTCCCTTCTATGCCCCGGAACGGTCCGTCGACAATCCGGGCCGCCTCTCCCACCTGGGGGCAGGAAAGGCTTTGAACCTCGACCTTGGATTCCACAATGCGCAGGATGGCTGCAATCTTTTCGTCAGGTACGGCAATGGGCTCCGAACCGGTAGGCTTGCCCAAAATGCGGACGACCCCGAACGTCTTCAGCACGTCCAGCTTTGTCTGGTTGTCCAGCGAAAGGAGTTCAACGAACAGGTATCCGGGGAACAGAGGGACCAGTATCCTTTTTCGGCGATCCTTCCTCTTGCTCCATACCTCGATTTTCGGCAGGAACGTCTGGATGGATTTCTGTACAAGGCCGACATAAACTCTGTCTTCGTGCCGGCTCCTTGTATGGACGGCATACCAGGGCATTACCGCATCCTCTCTTTGTGGAATTCCCCCTTCCGGAGTTTGAAAAAACGGACGAGGCGCTTCAAAGAATCGGGGTTGACAAATCCCGCAAGAAAACTTCAGTATGGACCACAACGTGCCGCGTCGTCGTTCCATGAGAAATCTGCCTGCTTTCCATGAGCAATGGCGTAGCATTATAACAGAACAGCCTTATTTTCAATAAGGAACTGATGAATGCGGTTGAGAATCAACGATATTCCCATGACGCTGGGGGCCGGCGCAAAAAATCTTCGGGAGGCCGCCGCCGAAATTCTTGGTGTTTCTCCGGAGTCCATTTTGTCCGTGGATGTCCTTCGGAAGTCTCTCGATGCGCGCCGAAACCGTCCACCTTTTTTTGTTTACGCCGTGGTCGTGACCGTTCCCGACTCGATCGGCATCCCGGACAGCAGGGATCGACGGATTTCCCTGGAGGCCGACCAGGCGTTCCTGAGAACTCCACAGATGAGGCCGATCCGGACCCGGAAAAGACCCGTCGTGGTCGGTTCTGGACCGGCGGGGCTTTTCGCCGCCCTGGTCCTGGCCCGTTCCGGCTTGCCCGTTCTGCTGGTTGAGAGGGGGAAAGCCGTAGTCGAGAGAATCCGTGATGTGCAGGCTTTCTGGGAAAAGGGGGAATTCCACCCGGAAAGCCATGTCCATTTCGGAGAAGGTGGCGCCGGAACCTTCTCCGACGGGAAACTGACGAGCCGTGTCAAAAATCCCCTGACGGCCTGGGTCAAGAAAATCCTGGTTGAGATGGGGGCTCCCCGGAATATCCTCATCGACGCGAAGCCCCATATCGGTACGGACCGGCTGCGCAGAATCGTTGTCCGAATGCGGCAGGAGCTGCAGGACCTGGGGTGTGAAATCCGATTTGCAGCGAACATGACGGATGTGATCGTTCAGCGCGGCGCTGTTGACGGGATCGTGATCAACGGCAGGGAGGAAGTGAGAGCGGAGCAGCTCATCCTGGCGATCGGCCAGAGTGCCGATGACTCCTACCGGATGCTCCATGACCGGGGGGTTCAGCTTGCCCCCAAGCCCTTTGCCGCAGGCCTGCGCATCGAACATCCCCAGGCGCTGATCGATGAGATACAGTACGGCCCCTGGGTCGGCAGCGCGGAGCTCCCTCCTGCCGAGTACGCCCTGGCCGTCCGGATTCCCGATCTGGACCGCGCGGTTTACACCTTCTGCATGTGTCCGGGCGGGCAGGTGATCGGTTGCAGCGCCAGGGAAAAGGGCGTCGTCACCAATGGAATGAGCTGTTCCCGGAGGGATGGCCCCTTCGCGAACAGCGCCGTTGTGGTTAATATCCGGACGGAGGATTTTGCGGGAACGTCGCTTCATCCCCTCAGCGGTCTTCAATTCAGGCGCCGGTGGGAGGCGGGGGCTTATGCCCTGGGCGGAGGTCGCTATTTCGCCCCGGCGCAGCGCCTCGTGGATTTCCTCGAAGGAAGGCCGACGCGGGAGGGCATGGAGACCAGCTTTCTTCCCGGGGTTGTTCCGGCACCGCTGCACCGGGCTCTTCCAGGCTTTGCCGTGGAGGCTCTGAAGCGTGGCCTGGGGGCGTTCAATGAGAAGATGCCCGGATTTCTTACCGGTGAGGCCGTGCTGATCGGCGTGGAAACCCGGACCTCGTCGCCGGTTCGCATTGTCCGGGGAACAGACGGGCAGAGCGTGTCGGTCCGGGGCATCTTCCCCTGCGGAGAAGGTGCCGGCTATGCCGGAGGAATCGTCAGTTCGGCTCTGGACGGGATTCGGGCGGCTGAACTCCTGCTGGAGTCCCTGGCATGAGTCAATCCGCTCGTTGCGGCGTCCTGGCGATTCTTCCCGATTCCGGGACAAAGTCAGGCAGGTCCCCGCAGGCGGGCATCGATGATGAGATCGTCGCCCTTTCGGTAGGTCCTGCGGAAGATCAATCCGATGGCGCTCTTCATGTCGGTAATGTTGAGGTCTCCGACGGCTTCAATCCCCTTGCCTGCGATCTTGGGGGCTACGATGGCAACCAGGCGGTCGGCAAGATCCTCCGCCAGCAGGGCGGTGAGAACGCCGGAACCCCCTTCGACGAGCACCGAAGCGATATTGCGGGTTCCCAGTTCACGGAAAAGGGAAGGCAGAACGATCCTTCCCGATGGATCCGCAGGGAGAATCAGCACGTCTATGCCGAGATCCCGAAGCCGGGCGAGCTTTTCCCCGTCTGCCCGGTCTGTTGCAACCAGCAGGGTTCCGGCTGTGCCCTGATCCTGGAGAATATGGGATGTCAGGGGAATCCGGAGCCGGCTGTCCAGGACGATCCGCAGGGGATTTTTCCCCCGCACGAGGCGGACGGTCAGTTCCGGATCATCGGAAAGAACCGTGCCGATGCCGACCATGATGGCGTCGTGGGCATGACGGAGGCGGTGGGCGAACCGCCGCGAGGGGAGGGAGCTGATCCAGCGGGAATGACCGGTGGCGGTGGCGATTCTTCCATCCAGGGTCTGGGCGTATTTCAGGGTGACGAAAGGGGTTCGGGATTGGATGAATTTGAAGAAGGCTTCGTTGATCTGCCGGCAGGCCTCTTCCAGGACCCCCACGGATACCGGAACTCCAGAGCGCTGCAGGGCCTCGATTCCCTTTCCCGCTACGAGAGGGTTGGGGTCGGCCGTGCCGATGACGACCCGTTGCGGCCGGCAGGCGATAAGGCGGTCCACGCAGGGAGGCGTTTTCCCGTAATGACTGCAGGGCTCGAGAGTCACGTAAATGGTCGACCCCTCCGCCGATTCCGTGACGCTTTCCAGGGCGTTGATTTCCGCGTGAGCCTGGCCGAATTTCCGATGATGCCCCTCACCGATAATGCGGTTGTTCCTGACGATCACAGAGCCGACCATCGGGTTGGGGCTGACCCATCCCTCTCCCTTCCGGGCGAGTCGCAGGGCACGTTTCATGAAAGATTCATCGTTCAAAAAGCTTTTCCCCTTTGCATTCGCTGTCCCCATATGATGGGGGGTATGAACTTCTCGTTCGGTGTATAGGTTACCCTTCCGGCGAAGTCAAGATTGGAAGATGGACTTCATTCCGTCGTTTGTAAGGGGAGTGCAAAAGGAAGGGAAGAGAAGGAAATGGCTATGACGGACCTGGCGGGAATAGTGGTGTTTGTCCTGGGCGCTGTGGTGGGAAGTTTTCTCAATGTGTGCATCTGGCGGATTCCGCAGGGCCTGTCCATTGTTTTCCCGGCTTCTTCCTGCCCGCGATGCGGCCATTCCATCCGCTTCTACGACAACATCCCGCTGGTCAGCTATCTCCTTCTCAGGGGGCGTTGCCGCTCCTGCGGGGAAAGGATTTCTCTGCGTTACCCCATTGTGGAGGGTCTGACGGCCCTGATGGCCCTCCTTCTCTTCTGGAAATTCGGCCTCACCCTGAAATTTGCCGCGGCGTTTCTTTTTGTCAGCGCGTTGATCCTGGTTGCCTTCATCGACATCGATCACCAGATCATTCCGGATGTCATCAGCCTCCCGGGCATCCCGATCTGCTTTCTCCTGTCCGTTTTTCTCATGGAGCTTCCCTTTATGGAGGCGCTCCTGGGGCTCGTTCTCGGCGGGGGTTCGCTTTACCTGATTGCCGTTTTGTATGAGCTGGCGACAAAGCGGGAAGGCATGGGCGGCGGGGACATCAAGCTGCTGGCCATGATGGGAGCCTTCCTGGGATGGAAATCCCTGCTTTTTATCCTCCTGGTCAGTTCGCTGGCAGGGGCCGTTGTGGGAATATCCGTGATGTGGGCAAAGGGCGGCGATATGAAATACGCCGTTCCTTTCGGGCCTTTTCTATCGATTGCCGCCACGGCCTATCTCTTTGTCGGCGACTATGCCGTCAATCTCCTTCTGTACCATCAGATCTGACGCGGGAACGATTCAATCAATGGGCCCGGCGCTTCAAGCGCTCGATGTCCTGAATGATGATGGCGTTTCTGCCTGTCCTAACCACGCCCTTGTCCCGCAGAATTTTCAGCTCCTTGTTTATGCTTTCCCTGGTGACGCCCAGCATGGCGGCAAGCTCCCGCTGTGACATCCGGATCCTGAATTCCTTCCCGTCATGCTCCTGGGCCTGCAGCGGCTGCGCGAGTTCATGGAGGCGTTTGGCCAGCCGGGCCGGGACGGTGAGAAAAGAGATCTCCGCAAAAAGATCGTCCGTCCGGCGCAGACGCAGCGAAAGGGCGCGGAGTATGGAGCGGACGGCGTTTTCATTTTGAAAAAGAAACGAGAAAAAATCGTCGTGCTCAAGGACATACAGAAGAGTGTCTTCGACGGCCGTGGCGTCGGCCGAGCGGGGTTGCTCGTCCAAGAGGGCCATTTCGCCGAAGAAGTCTCCGCTTCTCAGAAGCGCCAGGGTGACTTCGTCACCCACTCGGCTTGTAACTCCAATTTTGATCAATCCTTTGACGATGATGTAAAAGGAAGAGCCGTGATCGCCTTTGCGGAAGAGAACTTCTCCTTTGGGAAGGGAGAGGCGTTTCAGAAGGGTGGCAAGATGCTCACGTTCCGAATCCAGCATCGACTCAAAAAGGGGGATCTGCTTGAGTAAATCGGCTAGGGCCATGGGGATTTGCACCTCGTTATTTCCGTGAACGGGTTGGATTGTCCTGATTAAACAAGTCCAGCTTTCAATGAATATCTTCTCCCATGATTTGGAAGAATAGTCAATGTTCTTTCCCTGGGACTGCAATTTGCATCCAAAAAACGGACACTGGGAAGCAGGAAAGTAAAAAGTGAATATAATCACATATTACCATGCCATATAAGGGTTGACAGGTATCTGTTTCCAAACGTATGATCTCTCAACAAAACAACGATCATGAATGCATGAGGTCGATGAATTTCAGGAGTAGCAGACCGTGACGCATTACAGGACAAGGGGTTTTACGCTGATTGAACTGATGGTCGTTATCGCTATCATGGCCATCATGGCGGCCATCGCCGCTCCCAACTACAAGACTTTCATGGCTCAGCGGCGCCTGAACGGGGCCGCCCGGCAGATCATGTCGGAGCTCATGGCTGCGAGAATGAAGTCGATTACGATCAATCAGAAGGTGAAGGTCGGTTTTACCGGCAACCATACCTATGAGATCTGGAATGACGCCAACGGCAACGGAACCGTTGCCGATAACGAAGGCGACGACGTGGCCAAGGACATCCATGTGGATTATCCGGATGTGACATTCAGCACGACGGCTCACCCGATCTTTGATCCGCGGGGAACGGCTGCCGCGCTTGCCACTGTCACGTTGACCAATTCCGCTGGTTCAAAAACAGTCAGCGTGGCGATTACCGGGCGCGTTGTGATCGGCAGTTGACGGATTCGCAGATGGAACAGCCTCTTTCAGATGATCATCGCATTATGGAGAACGTAAATCATGAGATCGGCAATTCCCGATAAACGAGGCTTTACACTGATTGAGGTCCTGGTCGCGATGTGTTTGCTGCTGGTTGCACTGCTGGCGTTGCTCTCTTTGACCGCAACGGTCATCAAGGGAAACGCCGTCAGCAAGATGACGACCATGGCGACCACGCTGGTCAAGGACAAGCTTGAAGACATGAAAAATAAGAGCTACGCGGATATCAGCGCCAGTACTTCCGGCATCACGGCAACGGATTATGCATCCCAGAACGGCCAGGTTTCGGGCTCCTCAACCGGGGCCTATTTTACAAGGACCTGCACCTGCAAACTCGACGCGGCGGAGCCGAATGATACGATGAAAACGGTCGTCGTGACGGTTTCCTGGAGCGGTGGCGGCCGCAGCGTAGCAGCCTCAACCATTATCGGTCGGTAACAGCCATGGAAAGAAGGAAAAGGGGGTTGGACATTATTCCGGCGGGCCTGAAGAGAAAAAGAAATAAATCCACGAAAAATGCCCGGGGGTTTTCTCTGGTGGAACTGATGGTTGCCCTGGCAGTTGGATCGATCATCCTGGCGGCTCTTTACAGCCTTTTTTCGGCGCAGAACAAATCCCTGAGCACCCAGGAATTGATTGTAGAAATGCAGCAGAATGCACGTGCCGCCATGGACATGATGGCGACGGAGATGCACATGACCGGTTATGATCCGGCGGGTACGACCTCTTCCGGCATAACAAGCGCTTCCGCCAATTCGATCACCTTCACGCAAGACCAGAATGGGGATAATGACGTGGTTGATGCCAATGAAAACATTACATACAGTTACGATTCTGGCAATTTGCGCATTAACAGAAATACCGGAGGGGGGGCTCAGCCTTATGCCGAGAATGTCGAGGCCCTGAATTTTTCTTATTATGATGCGGCAGGGGCGACAACGGCAACGTTGGCCAGTATCAGGAAGATCAAAATTGAAATCCGAACCCGTACAGCCCGGAAGGATCCGAATTACAGCACCAACAGCGGGTATCGAACGTATACGTTGACATCCTATGTAACGCCGAGAAATCTCGCGTATTGATCAAGAAGCAGGAGGTAACTTTCCATGAGGAGGATCAGCGGTTCAAAGCTATTAGCAGACAACGAAAGGGGGATGGTCCTTGTCGTGTCCCTGCTGGTCATGGCCGTGCTGGCTGTCCTGGGGACTGCGGCTGTCATGACCACCACGACGGATCTCAAGATCACTTCAAATTATACGCAGAACAAAAAGGCCTTTTATAATGCTGATGCCGGGGTGGAGCGGGTCATTGCATACCTGCGCGCCAATACGGTGAACTATCCCACCGGCAACACGCCGACAACGATTAGCGTGAGCTGTCCGACAGGCTTCAATTTCAATACCTCGGTGAATCTCAACTATGTTTCTTCGAACACCTATAAGTTTCAGATGACCGGCACGGGGGCCAATAATGTCTCTAAAACGATTGAAACCCACATCAGGAAGATTCCGCTCTATCCTCAAGGTGCGGACGGTGCGGTGGCCATGTATGGCGGCGGTCCTGCCGTTGAATTTAAAACAGGCGGCGGAGGGGGCTACGCCATCGACGGCCATGATTATCCCGTCCCGACGGATCCGAACTGCAACGGCAATGCCTGCAACACAACTGCTACCGTCCTGCCGGCCTTGCCGGGTCTGTTCACCGTCATGAGCCCCGCTCTCTCCGGAAATGTTACCGCGCATCTGGGGGGAGTGCCGACACAGACGCTGGGTGCCAGCCGAGAAACGGAATTCAATAATTTTGTGGAGATGGTCCTTGCCAGCAGCAGTAACGCAACCCCCCTGTATCAGTCCACCCTGGGAACGCGGGCCAATCCCGCCGTCACGGTCATTCCGAACGGAACAACCCTGAATGCCACTGCAAACGGGGCGGGCATCATTATCGTCGATGACGGAGGGTCGCTTCAAATAAACGGAAACTTCTGCTTTGAAGGCCTTGTCATCCTGAGAGGGTCGGGCCGGGTGTTCGGAAGCGGCACCGCCAACATCTACGGCAGCCTTGTTACGATCGGCCATTTGAGCAAATTGATAGACCTTACCGGCAGCATCAACCTGTTCTACAGTTCGGCAGCCCTGGCAAATCTCGCCAACATCGATGAGCT
>Ga0123334_1002220_pt1 | contig 22760 bp, 13 predicted proteins | sample BiotimSIPDNA_FD_89706 | JGI IMG/M metagenome (GOLD analysis project Ga0123334, IMG submission 89706) | Anaerobic biogas reactor microbial communites from Washington, USA - Biogas_R1 time_0 SIP DNA | ecosystem: Engineered > Bioreactor > Anaerobic > Unclassified | place: Washington, USA... | reverse complement strand
GCTGTTTTGAATTCCTCCGGGGAGGTGATTCCCTATGACCATTGAAGAACTCTCCCTGGAAGCTATCGCGGCATTGACGGAGCCGGAGCCTGAGCCGGAGCAGCAGAAGAAGGAATTCAAGGACACAGGTGCGGTCATCATTTTCAAGATGTGCATCGAGGACCTGGGCGTTATCCCGTTCCGTGGAATGGACACGGGCACAGTATATGTGCGGTTCCCCATGCAGGGGCACTACAGGATAGCAGGCCTCCGGTCCGATGAATTCAAGGCATGGATTACAGGGAAAAACCTCCTTGCACGGAAAAGGGAGGCGAACCCCGGAGATATTGAATCCGCTTTACGGCTCATGGAATCGGTTGCCTATGAACGTCCGAAGAAGAAGACCTTCGTCCGGTGGGCCAGAGTGGACGGGAAAATTTACCTGGACCTGTGCGACGAGGAGTACCGGTCCGTGGAAATCGACGAGGACGGATGGAGGGTGGTAGAGAATTCACCGGCATGGTTCATACGGACCAGTTCGATGAAACCCCTCCCTGAACCGTTGCCGGGAGGCTGCCTGACACAGCTCCGGGAGGTAGTCCACCTGTCTGACGAGGACTTCGTGATTCTGTGCGGCTGGCTTGTGGCGGCCTGCAACCCCGAAGGGCCGTTTCCTCTCTTGGCATTGTCCGCAGAAGCGGGGAGCGGGAAATCCTTCCTGACCGCAGTCCTGAAGAAGATCATCGACGACGATGTTTCCCCGAAGCTGGCGCCCTTCAAGGACGTTGACGCCATATTCGCCGCCGCCGCCTCTCATTGGGTGTTGGCCTACGACAACTTGACGAAGCTGTCGCCTGAAGACTCGGATCATCTTTGCCGGGTGGCCACAGGTGCGGGGTACTCGAAGAGGAAGCTGTATACCGATAACGACGAATACACAACCTCGGCGGCGCGTCCGGTGATCCTGAACGGAATCACGGTCCCGGTCACGAAAATGGACCTGACGGACCGGAGCTACTTCATCAACCTTCCCCATATCCCGCCGGAGAAGCGGCGCACGGAGAAAGACCTGTGGAGGGCCTTCGACAAGATGCGTCCTCACCTCCTCGGAGCGATCCTGACGGCTGTATCCTGTGCCCTCAGACAGAAGGACTATTTCCCGTCGAACCCTCCGCGGATGGCGGACGCGGCGGAATTCACCCTGCAGGCCGAAAAGGGCGGCGGCCTCCCATGGCCTGAAGGAACCTTTTCGGCGGTCCTGGCGAGGATGGAGGCGGCCAAAAAGGACGAGGCTATTTCTGAAGACGCGGTGGCCTCTACACTCCTGGACCTCTCGGGAAACGGAGGATGGGAGGGGAGCCTGAAAGAACTCCTGGGACTCATTCACCAGGGACGGACGCCGGAGGAGTTGCGTTTCCTTCCAGGGACGCCGAACATCCTGTCACGTCGGATTAAGGAGGTAATACCATTCCTCCGGTCCAAGGGCGTTGTGGTAGAGAAAAGAAAAATCAACTCCGGCCAATGGTTGACCGTTGCGTTTGTGCCGGAGACGAAACCACAGGACTTTAGCGCGGTAGATTGTCGAATTACATCACTATCGTCACAGGATCGTCACTCCGTAAAAGCCGACGAATACCGGAAAAGTGACGATAGTGACGATAGTGACGATAAAAAGGGTATTTCCTCTGTGCGAGGCCTCAAAAAAAGTTCGGATACCTCGGATACCCCGGATATGAATCCGAAGGCTTTGAATGAAAAAAAACTATGTGATAGCGGGAAAACACCGTCACTATCGTCACCATCGTCACAAAAGCAGCAATCAGAAGGACTTGCGGAGTGCCGATATGGTGACGATAGGGTGACGATGCCCCCTGTGGTTACTGGCGAGTCTATCCGGGAAAAGTTTTTAAGGAACTCCGCAACCGGCGCATTCGTGGATATGGTCACAGGTGAGATTGTCCCGGACCATCTTATCAATGCCGGGAAAAAGGTTCTCCCCGGACAGGCCGCCCTGCAGTTCGATGAGGAGCCACCGCCACCGGCGACGCCTCCAGGGAGAAATCCGCTCCTTGAGATAGCGGAGGAGGATGACGATGAACCTTCCACCCCTCGCGTGGAGGATCGTTCCGGGCCGCCTCCGGGATGGCTGGAATATCAGTCTGATGAGGTAAAAACCTGGCACGCCGAAAACCTGAAGCGGTTATTCGTCATCGGCGTCCCTGAGCCTGAAGAAACGGCATTGCTCCAGAGCTGGGAGCGGTTCGGGAAATCTTTTTGACAGACAGGAGCGGCGGGGATCTCTCTCCCCGCCGTTGTTGTTTTGGATTAATGGGAGGTTAAAAAGTGAGCAAAAAATCCTTCGGGAAATGGCTGAAATCACGGCGAATGATTGCGGGGCTGAGTCTCGGGAAATGCGCCCTCCGAGCAGGCATCGTGGCTGAATCACTTCGACTCATCGAGATTGGCAGGAGCAATCCCTCTGATTGTCGAGCCGGGACGCTGTACGGACTTGCAAAAATTTTGCGGATTCCGCCAGCTGAAATGCTCGAGCGAGCAACACAAGAGGACTTGAACCTTCGGCTGTGGCTGTTGAGGCGGTGGCCGTAGAGACTTCACCAGTTGGATTGGTACAAAAAACCTCATGTTTCAGGACGTTGAGGTACTTGATCTTATGATCCTGACAAGGCCCACTCTCTTGGATGGGATATTACGGTCTCTGAGAGCTGAGAGCCACTGTTCCGATTCTGACGGAGCCGTCTCTCCGGCGGAATTGAGCCGCCTTTCCGGAGAGGAGGCCACCCTCTCCGGAAGGGGAACAGTATTTGCTACCCAATGGACTCCTGGCACTTCTTATTTTGGGGTTGGCATTATGGCCTGATTTCTTTTTTTAAGCGTTTTTGAAAGACCAACTCCCAGCGCATGTTCGCTGAGGGTACCTCGCTCTCTTCTTTTTCTAGAAAGAAGAGAGCATCGGTCACCCTATGAACATACTCATTGCGCTGGAACTAGAACAAAAGGTAAAAAAAGGACTACTAAAGATTTAGTCTAGAATATAGTCCCTCTACCATGCACTGACTTCCTCCAACATAGAGTGTCCCATACCCGTTTCCGCTTATAGTGAGAACCGCCTTTTCATAGAAAGCAAAACCGAAGCACCCGTTCGTTTTTATATAGATGTCCATTCCCTGAACCGAGTACCAGTCGTCCTCTTCTTTATTGACAGTCACCGAATATGTACCGGAAGCCTGGTTGATTTTTCCGAAAACAGACTTCACATCGTATCTATCTCCAGATTCGAGGAATATTATGTAGCCTTGATAACCGCTCATTTGCAGAATGGTATCTTCAGAATACGCATACTCATAACATAATCTGGTATTGATATAAATATCCTTCCCGTCCACCTTGTAGAGATTACTACCTTTACGAGTGACGCTCACCTCGTAGTTGGCCGCACTCGCAACCGATGGAAAGAGAAAGGCCAGGATGAGAAGAATACGCAGAAACTTCATGATAATACCTCGTATTTGTAAATAAGCTAGTGATTTAAACTCAATAAGGCAAAAATCAGAAAGCCTGGTTGCTGTGTTCATAACGAGCCGTCCTTATCACCAGTGTAATAGTCGCTCCAATAGGGCTTTTTGTTTTGGTCCTCTTTTTTGTCGTCTTTCGCTCCGCGGTGAAGCACAAACAAACTAATGAATAATGCCAAAAAAATTTCTATGATATACGGGAAGATGCAGCCTATCAGAAAAGTAATCGCAAGAGCCCCGTATGATGCGCTCTTTTTGGTAAGTGGACGATTGAATATAAGATAACGAAGTAAGATTGAAGGAATGCTAAAAAGAACAATTTTAACTAACAGACCAATGATAAATTCAAGTATCGGCATCGTCTCATCCCCCAAATATTTAATAAGTCTAGCTTTTGTTGTATTCTTTTTCTATGTTTTTCATAATATTGCACTCTTTACAGCATATCGAAAGAAAGCATTCTACTTAGTTGCCATATGTTGCCCTTACCCGTTTTGATTTGTAGAGGTAGGCCGTCCATATTGCCGCTCCTACTGTAGAAGCAGTTATTCTTCCCAGGGCTTGTGGATCAATCTCCGATTTTCCAAAAGCGAAGACAGGTAATATGGCTTCCATAAAAAGACCAGCTATCGGTCCGATTATCCAGAGTGTGATTATCGCTCGTTTTACAACCTTTGTGTTCCGACCGCTGGCTAGACCCACTCCAGCATAAACACTCAGGCAAGTAGCAACAAAAAAAGATCCCCAAGCTAATGTTTTGTATGTGTTGTAATCAGGGTTCTGTGTCAAAACTGGGTATTGCAATTCAACTGTTTTGAAGGTGTCATAAATGGAGGCAAGGTCCCTAAGTGGTAGGAGAAAGAAAAGAAAAATCAAAAATAGCAGCCAGCCACCTACCCCTGAAACAGAGCTTTCCCCTAGTGCAACCGGGGGGTATTTGTTTGCAGATCGTTTTATCCCCTGCGCTACCAGCCATAAAATTGGGATAAAGATTGCGAACGGTAAAAGAACGGGCATTAGCTTTGACATTTCCATTTGTTCCATCCCCCTTTTTTATGATCTTGAAGCGGCCTTAACAAGATAGTGGAGCTTAGGTATAGGTTGTGAATAAAGCCAGAATCAAAAGTTCTGTATGGGGAAATGACGACTCCCGTCAACGGTCAAAGGCTTCAGGCCAAGTAAGTTAGACGCAGAAACTAGGGTTTACACACCTTACAGGGCCGGTGTCCGGCGCTTATTGCCTGCTGTCTGGTCTGGAACCACTGGCGGTTCTCGGGTGCGATCTTCTGTGCCCACTCGCAGGAGGGGTAGTGGAAGGGAACACGCAACCTGCTGGCCAGATATTTCCCGGGCAGGGCGGAGGCGGCGGCGATGAAGAGTATCGAGAAGAGGATGACGAGAAGGAGTGTTTTCTTCTTTGGCATACACTTTCACCTCCCCAACATAGCGGGTGATTTCTCCCTCGTTAAGGGAAATTTGGTCCTGATTTCTGGTCCGAAATTGTCCTGCCCTACTCAGAGAAATAATCAGAATCGATACGTTTTATTTCATAGACCGACACGGGGCTCACACCGATGTTGTGGTCGATCATCAGTCCGGCGAGGTCCTCCCCATCTATCAGCACTATTTTGTTGTCGATCTGTCTCACAAAGTTTTGCGCGTCCTGGGAAAAAGAGGAGGTTGTCAACATGACCCCTTTCCTGGCACGCTGCCCCTGTAGAGCACCGGCAAACTTCTGCACTTCGGGTCTTCCAACTGTCCCTTCCCAACGCTTGGCCTGGATGTAAATTATGTCCAGTCCCAGACGGTCTTCTTTGATGATGCCGTCGATTCCCTCATCACCGCTTTTTCCTATGGCCTGCCCCGCATCTTTGCGGCTGCCACCGTAGCCCATCTTCAACAAAAGTTCGACCACCAGCTTTTCAAAAAGGCTTGGGGACATGGTCTTTATCTGCTCGAGAAGATCCTCCGCCAGGCTTGACCTCAATCGTCCATATGCAGATTCAAGGGCTTCTTCAGGTGTGGCCTCATCATCGTTTTTCTTTTTGTCTCCGTCGTTTTTTTCGTGGCGGGCTGACCTGAATGTGTTGAACTCCTGGAACCGTTCCAGGTACTTAACGTTCAGTTCCGTGAGGTTCTCCGCCAAAACCTTTTTTCCACGGTCCGTTATCTCAAAAAAACCTCTTCTTTTGGACTTGATAAGGGCAGCCTTTACGAGATAAGTCTTACTCCATCCCACACGGTTTCGGAGGACCTCCTGTTGTCCGCTGGGTAAAAGTTCCTTTCTTTCCTCTTCCGTGAGGTGGAACAGATCAGCAATCCTGTCCCCAGCATCCCTCACAGAATGCTCCTTCCCATCTCCCGCTATCTTCAGCAGAGGAAGCATTATTGCCTGGTAATCAGGGATGCTCATTTTTTGTACTCCTTCTTATTTATTGTGGACTGTGAACGTTGGCATTATCTGATACCGTGCCAAAATGCTGATGTCTCTCAGGGATTATTCTTTGTTCCCTGTCTTCGGCTTCCATTCGCTGGCAATCTGTTGTGCCTGCTCGAGCTGTGCGGGGGTGAGTTTTTTTGCAACTTCATCTCGAAGGTCTGCGGCCTTTTCGTGTTGGTCCTCGTCTGCATTCGCAGCAGAAAGGCTGAACCAAATGTAGGCGGTCTTATAATTTTGAGGAAATCCTTCACCGTAATAGTAAGCCAATCCAAGATTGTATTGTGCAACTGATTCTCCCTGTTCTGCCGCTTTCCGGTACAGTTCGAGAGCCGTCTTTCTGTTCTTTTTCACACCCTGTCCCTTGGCATACATATATCCAAGATTCAGCTGGGCACCTGAATGTCCCTGATCGGCAGCCTTACGGTACCATGAGATGGCTTCGGAATAGTTCTGGGGAACACCCTTACCATTGTCATAGTACAAGGCGAGATTAAATTGTGCTGAAGAATGTCCCTGATCGGCGGCCTTTCGATACCATGACGCGGCCTCGGCATAGTTCTGGGGAAGTCCTTTCCCAAAATTGTACATGACACCCAGTTTGAACTGAGCGTCTACATCACCCTGCTCTGCAGCCTTGCGGTACCATGAGGCCGCCTCTTTGTAGTTCTGGGGAACCCCCTGGCCTGTTTCATAGCATTCCGCGAGGAAGTACTGAGCGATAGAATGTCCCTTGTCCGCAGCCTTTCGATACCATGATGCGGCCTCGACATAGTTCTGGGGAAGCCCTCTCCCAAAATCGTACAAACACCCCAGTTCGAACTGAGCCTCTAAATAACCCTGCTCTGCAGCTTTTCGGTACCATGAGGCCGCCTCGGCATAGTTCTGGGGAACGCCAATGCCAGCCCCGAAACAAATACCGAGATTAAACTGGGCCTCTGCATCCCCCTGTTCGGCCCTTTTTCGTAATGAAGATATGTATTCATTCTCCTGAGGAGCGTCTCCAGTCTCAGTTGCTAAAAGGATGCCCTGCCCAGCGAACACCATCGTTAGGAGCACAACGAAGAAGAGAATCAGGTACTGTCTTGGTTTTTTCATTTTCTTCCCTCCAGGTCGTTCGATGTTGTGCCGAAGTGCAGAAGTCTCTCGTGGTGCAGGGTCGTGGTGCAGGGTCTTGATGGTCTGATCCAAGAGGACCTCCAGTTGTGCGTTCTCGGCCTTGAGTTCGGAGATCTCTGATTCGAGATCGATGCGGCGGTCGAAGCGTTCTGCGATGGTGAACATGGCTCCGATGATGACGGCCGCCGACAGAAGGGTTACCGCAACGATAAGCATGGTTTTTTTTGTCAGGCATGAGTGCCCCTTTCCGGCCGGTTTATTCTGGTCACAATACTGTTTTTCTTTCGGGGGTTTTACTTCAGCCCCAAATGAGCCAGTCCGTAATCGATTCCTATTTGAGAGGCCCAGAAAAGACCACAGGCCACGGCATCGGCCAGATACCGGCCACTGTCGGCAAAGCCGTTTTCGGGATTCACGATGTAATCGTTCTGGAAGTCGCAGAATACGTTCTCCATCCTCATAATCCCCAGATTTATGTAGGCCTGGAATTTATCGCTCACCTGGGCACCCACTACGCCGTTCATGGCATCGTTGACGTCATAGGAGAAAGAAATTTCTCCGGGAGGGTTTTTATCCCAGAGATAGGCAGATTCGACGCCCTTTGCGAAGTTGTAGCAAAAGAACCTTTGAAGCATGGGGAACTGGAAGCCTGTGGGAGGGGAGTTCTTATAGAAGTCGTTCCGGGAAACTCCCGCAAGGTCGGCCAACAATGGCAATGTTTCGGGTATAAAGGCCAGGTCATCGTCCTCAATCAAGCCTTCTGCCAGGGCCGATCTTACAATTATCTCCCTGGATGTGGAAAGGAGGACATCGTTTGCCTTCCTGCCTCGGTCATTATCCAAAAAATGCACGGTTTATTCCTCCTCTGACGGAATTTTCACCTGCTATTGGTTGACTGGTTTTTCTGCAAGTCAGCGATGAAGAAACTCTCCATCAGCTTTCTTTCCATCCGTTCTCTTCAAGGCGGTCCCAGGCCTGGAGGACAAGACGTGCAGTCCGATATTCGCCGAAATTCCGTATCTCGTTGTTCTTGAGCACACGGAATGACTCAGAGGGGTAGTCGTTGCCCTTCACGTCCGCAGGGTCGAGGATGTAGCGAAGTTCATCCCTGGTAAGGCCATAGAGCATGGCATAGTACGCGTCCAGCTCGGCGCGGAGAAGAGCCCGCCGATTAGGGTTCCAGGGGAAGGGAGGTCCTGAGAAGCCTAGGTCTTCGGCGAAGGGCTTCATGGCGGAAGTAGTATAGATGAGTTCCAGAACTCTCGAGGAAATAAAAGCACTCTTATTTGCCGTATAAGTAGATGGGGGGAAAATTGGCATTTGCTGGAAAATAAAGAAATTTAAATGAGTGCCCCCGACCTTTTGTCTCGCAAAAAAGTCAAAAACAAGAGAAGAAAGATTTCCCAGCAGGCAAGCACAAAGAGATGGAGGGTAGGAATCGTTCGTAAAAAACAGGGGCATATTATTGCCCACCCCAACTCGCGGCATAGCGCTTGAAATCACGGTCCGTTCATTCGTCGCATTGGTGATATCCCGAAATCCCATGAGCCATTGCCTGTTCCATTCCTTGGCGGAAAGGCGACGATCAACTTCCTTTTGAGGTACCCAGTAGCGGGGAAGGGGTTCGTAGCCGGATTTTCGCTTTTCATTCTCCGTGCAGTCCCGCACCGTGTTGCCGTCCTGTTGATAGGTGGCCCACCGGGAGTCGAACTGGTGCACCATCTTGGCCTCGTAGAGGGGCACCCAATCAGCACCCTCTTCGTCCTGCCATTTCACTCCATCGCGTACGGCGCCAACACGGTGTAGCTGGTCAAAGGTCCGGAAGAGCTCACTGTCGTTGGACATGTGGAACATTGCGGAAAAGCTTATTCCCCATGGGTTGCCTTCTGCTCCCCGGTTCTCGTCAAGAAGCACCGGGACTGATCCGTACATCTTCTTCGTGAGCTCGGCGTCCGCATTGGAACGGAAGATGGGGGCAGTCCTGGTGTTCGGGTTGATCCGCTCAATGTCCTCAGGGGTAAGGGTGAAGCGACGACGTTCGTCTACAAGGTGTTCTGACCTTGTCGCAAAGAAGACAAAGCAGGGTTCAGGGACATCCTGGGCCAGGGTCAGGAGACAGAATTTCTGTCGGCTGTCCACGGCTGGGAAAATTCGCTCCCGGTTCTCGAAGTCATAGAGGCTTTCCAGTCTTTTTTTTGAGATCAGGAAGTCGAAGTAGGCCCTGGTGGAGTTATCGGTGGCAATGCCGGAGGGGACGATGAATCCGGCCCTGCCTTTTCCGGCAAGCTGCGTCATGGCCTCGGCGAAGAGGGCGTACAGGTTTACGTCCCCGACTCCTGTGAGGGGGAATCTTCCGCCTGTCCGGAGAAAACTGCTCGCGCATTCGGCGCCCCTGAGCGCTTCGGCGAAGGCGAGGGCTAGCATTCTGTCTCCCAGGGGAGCATTGGGCTTTTTCAGGGCATCAATTCTTTTTTTTCTTTCAGCGGCGTTCGGAGCTCCAGCTATCCAGGGGCTCCGTGACGAGAAGAATTCCTGCTCCTGCAACTTCACCCTCTCCCACGGCGGGTTTCCCAGGACGACGTCGAAGCCTCCACGGTGCATGATGTCGGGAAAAGCGATATGCCAGTGAAAGAAACTGTACTTCTCAGCGGTCTTCTCCACGGCGTTTTTTACCTTCGCCCGGACGGATCTCTTTGTGCGGGCGGCGAGAAGGTCTTCGGTTGTGGGAACGGAATCAAAGGTTTGCTCCGTCTTTTTCATGAAGAAGGCGGAGACGAAGAGGTCCGACTCGGTCTTCTTTCTCATCATTTCCGGAGAGGTGAGGCTCTCCATCCACCGTTTTTTCTTCTCCCGGACCTGGATGAGGTCGTCCTCTGGGAGGTCGAGATACCCGGGGCCTGTTTCAGCGACACGGGAGACGGAGATTCCCGTATCCTCACCCACAAAGAGACTGGAGAGACGGTTTTCCACTTCCTCCTTGTTCTTTTTCTTCAGCTTCGAGCAGACGGCGGAGACGTCTCCGTCCAATTTCTCATATGCTTTTTCCGGGATGCCATGATCCATTATGGAGGGGTCAAGAATGCCCACGAGGCTGTCGCCGCACTGGATATGAGGGTCGAGGAAGGCAAGGGGCTTTCCAGGCTCCAGGGATTCGATCCAGAGGGCGGTTCTGCAGAGCTCCACGGCAAGAGGATTTCTGTCCACGCCATAGATACAGGTCCGAACAACCTCCCGGAAGGCGTGCTGCCGTGAGAGTTCATCAGGGGTGTCCGTTTCGGAGTCGATACGGGCCAGTTCCAGGGCGAGCACCCGTGCAGCAGCAAGAAGGAAATGTCCGGAGCCGCATGCGGGGTCGATGACTCTGAGAGACAGGAGGGATTGCCTTGGGTTGTCCCCGCCTTTCAGGGCCTTTCTCACTGCAGGTTCGAGGGCAGAGCGGATGACCTCGTTTACCAGGGAGGACGGGGTGTAGTAGGAGCCGGACAACTTCCGGGAAGAACCTCTGCCTCCACTCTGACCGTCGTCATCACCGAAGAAACGGAATGTCCAGGGGGCCGATTCCACGTCGATGAAGGGGTGAAGTTCGAGGAGGCTCTCATAGACAGATCCGAGTTCCTCTGTTCCCATGTCCCGGTAGTTCACCCTGGCGAGGGAGGAGCCGGTCCGGAAGAAGGAGAGAGAGCGGACGGCCTCAAGGAGGGCCTCGTTGGATATATCGGAACTTTCAAGATGAGGGCAGTGCCCGGAGGAGAAGAGACCTCCGAGGGGGGTGAGGCCGAGGGCGGGGGCTCCGTTCTCGAGGCATCCGAAGAGAACAAGAAGTCCTTTCCAGAGGTCGGGGTGGCGGTCATAGGACCGTCTCCTGAGGGCACGGTCACGAAGCCTGGAGAGTGCGTAGCCTTCATGGTAGAGGTCTTTCTTTTTTCCGTCGGTATCAGGGTCGAAGAGGAGGTGGCGTTCCTCGGCGGAAAAGAGAAAGAGAAAACGGTAGACGAGCCGGAGGAGTTCTTCGAAGAAGGCTTCGGCGGTCAGGTTTCCCTCCGAGAGTTCATTTCTCAGACGGTCGTTTCCGGGAAAGCAGAGGAAACCATTTCCAAGGGCGAGGAGGGTGCCCTTGACCCCGTCGCGGAGATTTCCGAGAGCCCGTTCACCTTCAGCCTGGGAGATGGCCCGCCACTGCTCGAGGATGCACTTCCCTTCACTTCCTCTGTCAGGATCGATGCGGGAGACGTGAAAGAGGAGCCACAGGAGGGCAAAATCGGAGTAGAGCTGTTCCTGGAAGATGAGCTCGAGGTCGGCCTCGATGAAAGAAGAACGGGTAAGGCTGGGATTCTCCCTGAAAAGACGAAGGACAGAACCGTTGCAGAATATTCCCCAGGTCCATTCTGTTTTTCCGTTCAAGAGTTCCTGGATGAGGCCGGAGGGTGAACGCTTCCGCCCTTTTTCACCGAAGAGGTTGTCAGCCGAGTCGGGTTTTGAGCCGGGGGATGCCAGAAGGACGGGGACCTTCCCCCCGCATGATGTATGAGAGAGGGGGAACACGCGGTCATCCATGGTGATCCGTCCACATTCGGCGAGGGAGTACCCGAGGACTGATTCAAGAAATGGAATGATCCATTCCTTTCGGCAGATGGTTTCGGGCTTCCTCTTGCCGCCTGCGAGCTTTTCCCCGTACCGGGAGTAGAGGTCGTTGGCTATCCTCCAGTACCGGGAGATTTCGTCCTTCGGAGTGAAGGACCTGGTGAGGCCATAGTCGCTTCCATCTTGAAAGGGAGCGCCCAGAGAGGCGATGGATTGCAGAAAATCAGGGGGCAGGAGAGATCCCTGCACAGTGACGGCGTATGCACCGCGTCCGTTCCGTTCTTTTTTCATAAGCTCTCCCCCTTACCTTCCTGCAGAAGGCATGAGCACATAGATTCCGATGATATCCACCGGAAGGGCTGGAGTTACAGAGTAGCGGACACCACTGGCATCCCCGGCCTCGCGTACTCTCCTGTGGTCATCGAGGAGTTCTCGGGCTCTCTTTTCAGCTATGGCCTCGAATAGATTTCCCTGGTCTTTCACTGTCTGGAGGGCCTGATGAAGGAGCATGGTCTTCTGGCCGTCGGGCATGTTTTTCTCGACCTCGAGGGAAAGGAGGGAGAGGGCATCTTCATCGGGGAGGAGGCGTGGTTCCCTTGATCCTTCTATGGCAATACCCAGGCACTCTTCAGATATGAGTACCCGGTCTTTCCGGAACGGTCCGTTCTTCTGTCGTTTTTCTATTGTGAGCTGGCACCTGAGCCTGAGCAGGCAGACAACGGTCCGGAAGGAAACTCCGGTTGTGAAGAATGCGGAAGCCCGGGCTCCGAGCCAGGGGTCTCCGTTTTCGAGGGCCTGTTCGGTCACGAAATCAGCAAAGGCACTTACAAGAGGATGGGAACGGGGAATCACCACAGATCCTGAAGGTGCAGGGTGGCTGAAGGAGAACCTGGTGTTCCCGCTTATTCCGGCAGACTCGAGACTCTCCTGCAACGGCTTGGGGAGATGGGCAACAGGGATACGGCAGGTTCCTTTTTTCTCCTCGAGGGCAGCGCCAAGTCTTTCCGAAGCGGACTTCACGAAACGGAGGACGTCTTCCTCTCCTCCCAGCATATTGACCGCCTTTTTCCATTCAGGGAGCACTTCTTCAGGCCGAAGTCTTCTCTGGGCGAAGACAGTCCGGGAAATACGATCCTTTTCCTGCTGCCAGGCGCGTTCCACATCCCTCTCAGTTGCGTCGAGCCCCAGGGAAAGTTGGGAAAGGCCTTCCTTTTTCCGGGGGGAGTTCAAGAGAACGGCCTGCATTACAGCTTCCACCACTTTGGTGTTGTCCATGGGAAGAGGAACGGCAACGCCGAGTTCTTTCCGTATTTTCTCAGCCTTCCTGAGGATTACCTTCAGCACAGCTCCATCGACAGGATTATTGGCTCCATACAGCATGAGGGTTCGAACGACAGGAGCACCCTGTCCGAACCTGTCAACCCGTCCCTCCCGCTGTTCATGGCGGGTGGGGTTCCAGGTGAGGTCATAATGGATGACGCTGTCGAAAAATCGCTGGAGGTTTATTCCTTCGGAAAGACAGTCCGTCGCCACGAGAACAGGGGTTATTTTCTCGTCCAGGTCGGCAAGGGCGAAGATGCGTGACTCTCTCTCTTCGGGAGGATATTCGCCGGTAACGCATATCACGGATGTCCTGTCCGAGGGCAGGGATTCAGCCAGTATACCGGCCAGGTAGTTCGCTGTGGCGATATAGCGGCAGAATATGACGGGATGGAAACCACCGTCAACGAGACGTTTCACTTCACTGACCAAGAGTGCGGCCTTGGGGTCTTTTGAGAGACTTCTGAGGGATTCAGCTTTTTCGATGAGATTCCTGAGTATTGCCGTGTCCGGTGAAAAATCGACGGTTCCTGCAGGGACAGATTCATCGGTGGAAAGTCCGTTTTCCCACTGCCCGTCAAGGACTGTATCGGCGGCGGAAATCTCGAGGGAATCCACCTGTTCGGTTTCGGGCTGGCCCTCTTCTGTCTTCAGACGTGTCCGGAGGGCTCCCACCGCAGCGGCAGGACTTGAGGAGACGCAACGGAGGAGGGCAAGGGCCGCCCACCAGGACATCCTCTGCTGGAGGACGGAGCTGTTTTCAAAACGAGTTACCATTCCCCTGGCATATTCGAGGACGCCGCCAAAAAGCGCGCCCCACTCTCCCGAGATTTCATAGGTCGACTCCCTGCTTTCCCTTACCGGGAATCCTGCTGAATCGCGCCACTCCGCGATATCTCCACGGCGTCTCTGGACGAAATGCTGTGCAAGCCTGTTTCTGAGAGTGTCCCTTGTCCGTCCGTCCTCCATTCCCTGAAGTGAAGAAAAATCTCCATGAAGGAGGCCGAGGAGGTTGTGGAAGGCGGTGTCGTCTCCGGAGTGGGGTGTCGCAGTAAGAAAGACCATGTGGTGCTTCGGCATTCTCTCGGCCAGGCTCTTCAAAAGAAGGTACCGCTGATGACGGGTGGACGTGTTCGACTGAACGCATGAGTGAGCTTCGTCCACGATGACGAATTCAGGGCAGGCACGCAAAAAATCGTTCCTGCGCCTGTCTGCCTTGATGTAATCCAGGGAGACCACTGTATGGGGGTACACTTCGAAGATAGATTCGTCGGGCCGAAGGCCACGTTCAAGGCGAGAAGCGGTCCCTGTCCTGACTACCTCAGCATCGATATGAAACTTGGAGGCAAGTTCGTCCTTCCACTGGTCACACAGGTGGGGAGGACAGATCACTGTCGTCCTGGAGATCTCTCCACGGTCGAGCATTTCACGGGCGATCAGCCCTGCCTCTATGGTCTTTCCTATTCCGACGTCATCAGCGATGAGGAGACGTATAACGTCATGCTTCAGGGCAAGAAGAAGGGGGACGAGCTGGTAGACTCTGGGCTCGAAGGCAAGGTTTCCGAAACTCCTGAAGGGACCTGCCCCCGAACGAAGCTTCAGTTTCATGGCATCACGCAGGAGAAGGGCGGATTCTCTCGATCCCGGCTTCGACGGGTCAGGAAGAGAAAATGAAGCCGATTCCGGAGTTTCCTTCTCAAGGGGAAGGTAGATGACCGCGCAGTCGTCCTCGCTTCCCCCCAAAGGCCTGAGACGGAGGATGTCATCTTCTCCGCCGGGAAGGACCACCCACTCTCTTCCCCGGGCCTTGACCAGGTCTCCGGGGGCAAAATGAACGGCTGTCGTCATGAAGGTTCATCCTCCTTCGATGCGGGCGTGAAGAGCCAGGAATAGGATTGCAGAAGCGATTCCCAGGTCCGGATGTCCTCGCTGAAACGAATTATGGTATAGCCCGCTTCTGTGAGCTTTTCGGTTATCTCTTCGTCCAGGGCCTTCTGCTTTTTTTCCTGATGATGGGGGCCGTCGATGAAGATGAGGGCCTGGCTGTCACTGTACTGAAAGTCGGGGCAGACCATGTATCCGCTCAGGGAGTGCTGTGCCGTGTCGGGGAGCGTGCATCCCCTCTCCTTGAGGTATTCCAGCCACTTCTTCTCAAGGGGGGAAACCGAGACCGACTCCAGGGATTCAGATTCGGGGATATCCTGCCTTTCAGAGTGAATGAGCCTGCAGAGAAAGTCCAGGACTTCTTCGTTTCTCCTGTCGATGCTCTTATGGTCCATCTGGTTGTAATAGCTGAGAAGACACTTGTAACAGCCTGCCTCGCATCCGTCGTCGGTGTTCTCCAGGTCGTCAGGGCCGGTCCAGTTTCCGCTTTTCGAGGAGTAATGGCAGATCTCAAGAGCTTTCTTCGCAGCTCTCGAGAGTGCGCCTCCGTCAGAGCATAAACGGGTCAGAACACCGGCTCCACCTTCGGCAGCCTCGTAAAAGAGGAAGGAGTTTCTTCGTTTTCCGTCGGGAAGAGGTTCGGCAGCGAGCTCAGACTCTTCTATCTGGAACTCCTGTTCTATTCCCCGCTTCAGGGCGTGCTGTAGCGTCACAATGGCGGATTCGGAGAAAGATTCTCTGGGCGTCACCACCAGAATGTTTCTTACGTCTTCAACGTACGGTGTGATTCTCTGGGTGGTGCTCCCGTTGCGGACGTCGTCGTCTTCGGCATCAGAAGGAGCCTGGCTGTCTTTCGTCCATTCCCCGGTATTGACGTCTATGGGGAAGCCGTGAACTGTTTTTTCCTTCCTTCTCTTCCATCCCAGGTTCATCCTCCACAGAGTGGCAGCAGGTCCGTAGGCCAGTTCCAGTAGAGTGTCCTCTCCGTCAGAGACAGAAACCCGCTTTCTTCTCATCCGTCCGTTTTCGGTGGAAAAGCGGACGGTGGTGACCATTTCATACCCCTGGCGCTGGCGTTCTTCCTCGTCGGAGGTGATTCTCGTGACAAGCCTTGTGGATACCTGTTCTATTCGGTAGAGGCTCGATACAAAGAGGCCCCCTTCGACATGTCCTCCGCAGTGGTCGCAGACACTGGGATCGGAACCCAAATGGCAATACCCGCATACGGGGCAGATTTTCACGCTCTGTACAGGAAGGGTTGACGACACTGTGGCGACCCCTTCTTCGCGTATGGTGAGGATGGCCCTGCGAACCCTGTAGGTACTTCCTTCGTGGTAAATGATGGACTGGGGGCCGAATTCCGACAGCCCGAGAAAACGGGGACGGCTGAGGAAGGAATCTCTCACTGCCCGTTCTTTTCTGCCGGGGATGTAGGCCATGAGTGGAAGCCTGGGGAAGTTGTAGCCGGGAAGGAAGCCTTCGGAGGCGAGGTACCGGTAGGTGTAGAAGTCGGAGTTCATGGTCGACCTGCTCTCCAAAAGAAGGTTCTGCTGGGTGTATGCCTCGTCATACCGTGATTTCGCCTCTTTGCGGTCCTTTTCGGTGGCAGCTGCATTGTTCAGGACATCGTTGGCTTTTTTCATCTGGTTTGCAGTGGCCTTATACAGGGATCGCCACCGGCGGAAGGATTCGTCGAAGCGAAGGTCGGCTCCGCTGATTATATGGTCTGCCCATGTCGGGGTGAACCACGATGCATTCTCCGAGGTGAGGGAATCCTCCAGCATGGCAAGAATTCGGGTTGTCCTTTCTCCGGCACGGAGCTTTACGTGAGGAGACTTAATCTGGGCCAGAAGAGATTCGTCCAGGGAAAGGCCTTCCCTGTCCTCAAGGTTGAGCACATCACGGATGGATGAGCCAAGCTTTGCTCCGGTCTCAGCGAGCCAGACCGCGTGGAGGTGGCTTTTCACAAGGTCTTCGTTCGCAAGGTCTATCGTGGGGGCCTTCACCACTCCGGCGACCATGGCGGGGGGGTCTGCGAAGAAGTACTGGTCGTGGGGGGATTTCGCCGCGCAATAGGTAACCACCAGCGCGGGCTGACCGCTTCTTCCTGCCCTTCCGCTTCTCTGGGCGTAGTTGGCCGGTGTGGGGGGGACATTCCTCATGTAGACCGTATTGAGCGTGGAAATATCCACTCCGAGCTCCATGGTGGGCGAACAGAAGAGGACGGGGAGGCCTCGTTTTTCTACTGCGCCTTCCACGATTCTTTCGGGAGAAAAGCCTCTTCTGAAACGATCTTCCCGGTCCTCCCGCTGCTCGCTTTCCACCTGAGCGGTGTGTTCTCTGGCCTCGAGCTGATGGAGGTAGTTTTCTCCTCCTGCGAGAAGGCTTGATACATTCTCGTAGAGGTCTTTGAAGAAGGGGTTCACGGATTCTTCGATGTCACCGTTTCCGTTTTTTCGTCCGAGGCACCACTGAATGGTGGTTGCGTCGATGCGATATCCCGTCGATCCGTCGCTGAGCTCTTCAGCTGTGACATACCCGTACAGGGAGAGTATACGGAGGATCTCGTCGACGAGGGAGTTGTATTCTTCCTCCCCGAAATGCTCGGGGTAATGTCTATTGTTTATTCCCCAGAATTTCTGGTTACGGAGACTTCGTGCGTATTTTGAGCGCCAGGAGATGTGGGCGGTGGAAACGTCAGTCTGGAATTTCTTCGGCCTTGGCCTTGGGATCATGTAGGACCAGGCTATAGGACGTTCGTATTCGGAGAAACCCCACGGTTCCTTGAGGTCGTTGAAGCTTCTGTTTCGGACCTGTTCCTGAAAGACCGGGTCGAGGTAGATGCTTTTTATGCAGAGGTTTTTCCGCATCTGGTCGAGCAGGCCGTGGGCAAGTTCGAATCTTTTTTCCTTGGATATTGATCCCAGAAGATTACTGCCCCGGTTCCATTCTTCTTCATCGGCGCAGCAGTCTTCTAGTCCATCGTAATCTATCCTGAGCAGCTTGAGCTGTTCCAGGTTCGGGTTGGTGAGGCGCCAGCCCCTTCGAAGGTCAGCATAGAGACGGCATCCCAATACGTCACGAAAGGTCTTCTGGATGTTGCCCACTTTCGGCCCCTTTGATTCCGGTGCGGCAGAATAGTCCGGGAATCCAAGGTGGAGGGCGTTCATTACCTCCTGAGTTATGTTCGCGTCCGTGACTGGTGATTCAGGGTTTGTCTTCAGCGCGGCGAGGAGAGCACCCCGTAAAAGGAGTATTTGAATGAGGTCATTGAAATGACCGGCCTGCAGGGAGGCATCCTGACGGTTGTCGGTAAACCCGAGAACTTTTTTCGCACGGTCGTCCAGGTCTGTCCCAAGGAGGTGGCGGAGAGAAGAGAGAACAAGGATAGTGGTGGCTGAACTGCGGCCCTCGGAAGAGAGACCGGAGAGTTTCGACAGGTCGCTTCTCACGCTGCCGTCGTAATAGATGTCGCATTTGAGGCAGAAACGGAAGGAACCTGGAATGAACCAAAAGGGAGTACCCTCACTGGAAATTTTCCCTGCGGCATCAACGAGTACTTGAAGAGGCATGTATTTTTTGTAGGTCTTGTTCAAACTGGCCATGCCGTCAGTGTATTCGAGCCATTCTTCAGGAAAACTCCGGTCAGGTGAATCCGGGTCGAAGAGCCCATCCTCATCTGGAATAAGGTATCCGAACCGGACCGAGCTGTCTTCGTTGGACCTCTCAGAGAGGTCACGGGGAGAAAAGCCGATTGGCTGAACTGACTTTTCTCCTTCCATCTCTGCCCAGACGGGGTAGTATTCCTGACCGCACTCCCGGCAGAAGGAGAGGGTGAAGAGTGGCCTGGTTCTGTCGCCAGGCTTGAACTGCTGGCCCTGGAGGGTGACGTATCTTTCGTTTCTCGGCTCAAGGGTAGCGTAGGCGCTCCATGCACCGCTGATGAACTGGTGAAGGCGGAAGGCAAAAAAACTGCGGCCCTTTGGGTCTTTGCAAGCATAGGACTTCAGGAGAAGGTCGGACAGATACCTGCGGCATTCGTCCTTATCAATCCCGCTCTCCTCGGAGAGTATTTCCGACGCTTCTGAGACAGTTTTCGGCCGATGAATCCGCACATATCTTCCGTCCTGTTTTTCCAAACCCAGTCGACGTTCAACCCACGCAGCCACGGGGTTTTCTCCAAGTTCTTCATTTGTAGGAGATTCCGGCAAACCCCGTCGTATCGATTCGGCAAGAGATTCCCGGGTGATATTCACAGAGTCTCTGATGACAGGATGGAGGGTCTCGGTGATGATGTTCTGAGACTTGACCTTCGTTCCAAAGAGTCTGCTTGCCACGTTTGCCACTGCCAGGCTTCTTTCTTCCAGGTCACCCTCGGATGCTATGGTCGCCGAGGTGCCTATACAGAGGAGCTTTTCGTTGAAACGCTCCCTCACCCTGCGGACAAGCATGGCTACATCGGCTCCCTGCCTTCCCCTGTAGGTGTGAAGCTCGTCGAGTACCAGGAAACGGATTCCTTTGGCCTTGTCCCGGATAATGGTGTCCTCGGAAGTGAACCGGGTCATAAGCAATTCAAGCATGACATAGTTGGTAAGAAGTATGTCCGGGGGGTTGGCAGCCAGCCTCTCCCTTTCTTCCTGCTTTTCCTGACCAGTATATCTGCCGAAGGTGACCGGCTCGTGGCCTTTTCCGTAGCCGAACTCAAGGTACCGCTGAAGTTCATCGAGCTGGCTGTTGCAGAGGGCGTTCATGGGGTAGACCACTATGGCAGTGATTCCATTCCCGTGATTGCCCGTAGCTTTCCTGCGGAGCACATAATCGACAATGGGGATGAAATAGCTAAGAGACTTGCCGGAACCGGTGCCGGTGGTCAGGACATAGCTCTCTCCCCTGGACGCGATTTCTATGGCTTCTCGCTGGTGTCGGTGGAGTGTCAGGGGCTTTCCGAAGGAATCGTCCTTGGACTTTATACGGAAGATCTTCGCGCATTCGGGGGAAAGAATACCATCTTCGACGAGATTTTCTATGGAACCTCCAGGTACGTAATTCGGGTTGAGCTGGATGATGGGGGCGGGCCAGAAGCGGCCGTTTCGGTAGGCTTCATCGACAACGATTTTTATATCTTCGGACCGGATTTTTGTAAAACTCCGTGAGAATCGCTCATAATCCCCGATCAGCTCGTCCCTGAAAGCGAAAACGTCCATGGCTCAACCCCCGTTATGCGTTTTTTTCTTCAAGTTGAAGACAGTATGCATCAGACATTTCTATCGAATATCGAGTGGCTGGGTATCGGTTTTTCGGGATTTTATTACAATACACTTGTATGAGTATCACCCTTGAGGGTTTTTTTGACAAGACCAGACAACATGAGTTTTGAACTTAAATCCATTCAATGGACAGTTTTTTTATTCGAATCAATCTATCTTTGGGCCGGGGAGTCAGTCCCGTGGTGTGGGAATAATGATATAATTCAATCCAGAGTTGAGAGCCCTTCATTTTATCGCCGGATCATGTTCCCGGCTGATTTTCTTCTCCTTCGAGACAAGTTGCCTTGGTAGGGATTTATAGACTTTTTCCTGTGATCAGAGAACCTGATTTCCAGGTCCCTTCGCTTCGATCCGTTGTCAGAATACAGGGTAGCTCTCTGGTTTCCAGGAAGATGGCTCGTGCTCAGATTTTGGACAAGTTCTATTGTTCAAGTTTCGTATATTCCCATGGATGATGGCTGGTGGGGCGAAGAACAAGGAGGGTGAACGGAATGGTGAGTTCGAAAAAGGGCAGAAAGGATTCGGAGGAAGCCAATAGCAGCAGTGAGGGAAGGAAGAAAGAGGCGGCGGGGGGCGGGCAGATAGAAAAGAAGCCAGGGAAGGCGAAAAAGAAGGAGAGTTCGGATATATCCGCGACCGGGAAGCGGATAATACCGGAAGTGCCATCTTGGATCAAGATAGCATCAGAGAACGACCCGATATACAAGAAAGGCTACATGTTTGGAGGGACGTATTCGAGGAGCTCCTCGAATAGTTCTTCGGCGAAAACCTCAGAAACCTCGAAAAAACCCTTAACGATCGAGGAGGAGTACGAGGAAGCGGTACAGAGGATAGCACGAGAGAAGGCACCAAAGAGCGAAACTGAGTAGCTACCGATAGACCAGGAAATAACTGGGGTGCCGCCGCCTTATTCCCCGACTTCAGGACCTGTCGTGAATGCAGTCCCGCCTGTGATGCAGCTGGGATTTCCTGCAGAGGTGGATCGAGAGAGAAGAGGAACTTGAGTCGACATCGTAACACTTGATGAGGTTGATGACGAAGAGAGCCCTCTTTGGGGGGCAGGGAGAAATTGGGTTGATCTAAAAACAGCGGCCCCAAATTTGAGGTCGCTGTTCTTTGCTTCTGTAATGGCTTCCCTGAAAGCCTTTGCGTTTTCGGGAGACTTGGCGAGTTCGTGGACTGTGGGATGGGATATCTCAGAGAGATCGAGGATCTTTTCGAGTGTAGCTGTCGGGGTGTATGTTGCCTGTATTTCTAGCCCCCGAAGGCTTCGATCTCCTCTATCGCTTCTTCTCTTGTGAATCCATACGTCTCCATCACGTCCTCCACCAGACCTTTTGCCCTTCTGGGTTCGGACGTGTTCGAGCCATTGTTTGGAGAAGATCCATCTCTGGAGGAATTTTCTTCGTTCTCTTTCAAGAAACCCCTCAGGAGTTGTCTGTGCTGTTCCTTCTCCTCTTCCGTCTCCTTTGCCATCCTTCTGAGCATTCTTCTCAATGCTCTTTCCTGCATCTGCTGTGCTGTCAGCATTCCTAGCCTCCTCCTTTTCCTTTGAGATTTCATCAGGTTTTACATTGAAACTGCGTGTCAGTGCCACTGTACATTTCCCGAAACATGACAGAAATGGGCTGCTTAATCGAGGATTTATTATTTATTATAACCCAAAAAAAGCTAAGAAAAAGAGACCCAATTCTTTTTTTTTGATTCTTTTAGTGCATCATGGAGTCAAAAGAAGCATGAAGTTGGGTGTTCTCCTTATGAGGAAATTCCTTTGTGATTCCACCGGCACCTTTCCCTTGGTGAGATCCCGATGCGATCAAGAAGATGAGCGAGGACGAAGGGTCTTATCGCTATATCCTATTCCCTGAATCAGAAACGGGGGCTAGCTTCATTTTGCCGCACACCTTTCCCCCGAGAGGTATCAAGTATCCTCTCATGAGAGAATCGGTGCTCCTGGGGCATCCTAAGAGGTCATATTTTCCCCATGCGCTTCCTCGGAGCAGGGAACATGGCAGCCACGGGAGACGCCTTCTCGTGCGCTCGCCGGATGTCATCATCCGATAGTGCGAGGTACTTTTCAGTCATGGCCAGGGTGGAATGTCCCATGCCTCGCTGCAGGGTGAACACGTCGCCGCCGTTGCGCAGGTATTCAATGGCGTACTGGTGACGGAGATCGTATGCTGAGAACCGTTTCAGGCCGCACTTTTGGGCGTACCGGCGAAGCTGGACGGTCCATGCGTGGGTATTCCATTCGCCACCGTATGAGGTGCAGAACACGGGGACATCATTCCTCCATTCCTCAGGACGGACGGATAACAGCCGGTCCATTATTTCTGCTGTCTTTCCGGAAAAATAGACGGTCCTTCCATTTCGTGTTTTGGAGGTTGAGGCACGAATGACAGCACGGCGAAGGTGGGTATCAATGTCTGAGGGGCGAAGCTGCAGAGACTCGGAAGGCCGTATCCCGGAATCGAGGGAAAAGAGAAGGAGGGTACTATCCCGCAAGGATGGAAAGGTATCGGTTCCAATGACATCGAGGATCTTTTTCACGTCCTCCATGGGATGGTCCACGATCCTGCTGGTGTCTCCTTTTCTCATCCGGAATTCCGACGCCGGAGACTCGCTGAAAACTCCTTCCCT
>Ga0123334_1002213_pt1 | contig 22785 bp, 18 predicted proteins | sample BiotimSIPDNA_FD_89706 | JGI IMG/M metagenome (GOLD analysis project Ga0123334, IMG submission 89706) | Anaerobic biogas reactor microbial communites from Washington, USA - Biogas_R1 time_0 SIP DNA | ecosystem: Engineered > Bioreactor > Anaerobic > Unclassified | place: Washington, USA... | reverse complement strand
GGTTGGGGATAGACTCTGTTCGGCAAAACGGTGTGGCAATCTGCAGTTTATTGGTATGGACAAAGGATTAAAGGCAGACTGCCACGCCCCCTTATTGTGATTCAGAAGTTCTGGCCATTAGTGCAACGGGGGCTCGCAGCGACGGCGATGAGGGGGGTGTCATCGCGAGCCTTCGTTGCGAAGCGATCTGGGATTTGTCATCCTGAGGAACGAAGGATCCAATATTTTGGTTTACAAGATCCTTCGCAAAAGAGGCTCAGGATGACAAGCCGACTGTCATTCTGAACGAAGTGAAGAATCTTGCCACCGAAGTAAAAAGATCGTTAGCGGATGGAGATATACCCCTCCCTAATGTTAATATCGGGTGATCGAACAACCTCGGTACGGGCGGGTTCAGTACGTGAGCGCTTTGCCATCACCCAATCCGTCAAACCCGCCCGTACATTTATCTTTAATGATGGCTTCTTATCCAAGTATCTTTACCTCAATTTCAATCCGAAAGGCAATGATTAATGCTTGCCAATCCGGAAAATACAGGATCAAATCCTTGAAAATACAGGATCATATCCTGAATAACACTAAACAAGAGTGCGTAAAAGTAATCTAGAGGGATATAAAAAACGGGGTTATTCAGGCTTTGGACTGTGGTCGGGTTGGTTGGGTTCTGATGGGTCACGAGGTTCTCGCCATCTCTCCAGGCGTTCGGCGATTTCTTTTTCATAACCCTGGTCTGATGGGTTGTAGAATTTTCTTCCAACTAAATCGTCGGGTAAATATTGCTGCCTGACCCAGTGACCATCGAAAGAGTGGGGGTAGAGGTAGCCTTTCCCATGCCCAAGCCCTTCGGCATCGCGGCTGCCATCCATAAGGTGGGTTGGAACCCTACCTGCACCCTGTCGCTTGATCTCTTCCTGTACTTCCCAAAATGCACCTACCGAGTTGGATTTTGGTGCCGTTGAGAGGTAGATAACCGCGTGGGCAATCGGATACCAACCTTCGGGCATACCAACATATTCAAAATTTTGTGCCGCAGCGTTAGCAACCAGGATAGCGTTGGGATCTGCTAGTCCGATATCTTCACTGGCGAGGATAATCAGGCGTCTGAGAATAAAACGCGGGTCTTCACCTGCCAGCAGCATTTTGGTCATCCAATACAATGCCGCATCCGGATCACTGCCGCGCACCGACTTGATAAACGCAGAAATGGTGTCGTAATGTTGGTCGTCGGTCTTGTCATACAAAACAGCCCTGCGTTGAATCGATTCCTGGGCGACCTCTAAGGTAATGTGCACCATGCCGCCCTCTGCAGGCGTGGTTTCTACGGCGAGCTCGAGCGCATTGAGTGCATTGCGTGCGTCTCCACCAGCGATATTAGCAAGGTGTTCCAAAGCGTCTTCGTCTGCCTGGATGTTTCGCAAACCATAACCACTGCGCCCATCTTCAAGGGCTCTTTTAAGCAGGGTCAGGATATCTTCCTGGTCCAGAGGTTTGAGCTCAAATATACGCGAACGGCTTACCAGCGCTTTGATCACATCAAAATAGGGGTTTTGGGTAGTAGCGCCGATCAGGGTGATTAACCCGTTTTCAACCTGGGGCAACAAGGCATCTTGCTGGGCTTTATTCCAGCGATGAATTTCATCGATGAACAAAATCGTTCTTTGCTGTTGATATTTTCGCCGTTCGAGAGCTTCCTGGATTGCTTTACGCAAGTCTGCAACCCCTGCTAAAACAGCACTGATGGTTTCAAAATGGGCATTGGTAGAGTTGGCAATCACACGCGCGATGGTGGTCTTTCCTGTTCCGGGAGGTCCATATAGAATGATCGAACTGAAGATGCGGTCTGCTTCGATTGCGCGATGCAAAAGCGTACCCTTGCCAATAATATGCTGCTGACCGACAATTTCATCCAGAGTCTGGGGTCGCATCCGAAACGCAAGGGGAGCCTCGGAGCGTAATTGTTCTTCAAGTGAATGATCAAACAGGTCCATCACATCCTAATATCCCAGGTCGAGATTAACCAGGTTATATAGCGGCTGACGATTAAGATAGCGTTTAAGATTCTCGATAAACAGATCGATCACCTGGTTAAGCATATTCGGCGAATAAGCTGAAATATGCGGGGTGATAATCAGATTGGGCTGGCTCCAAAGCGGACTCTCGGGTTCCAAAGGTTCCTGAGAAAATACATCCAGGGCTGCCCCAGCCAGCTGACCGGAATTGAGCGCGTCGATCAGGGCGCCTTCATCCACCAGCTGACCGCGGGAGACGTTGACGAAATAAGACCCGGGTTTCATATTTTCAAACATCTCTTTGACAAAAAGGCATTCGGTCGATTTGGTATGCGGTAACGTCAGAACCACAAAATCACATTCCTCGAGCATACCCCGCAGCCCCTCCATCGGATAAAGCCGGTGGAAGTAATTGCCATGTGGATCGCCAAGACCTTCGGGTATATAACCACTGTCTTCGGGGTGAAACACGTCGCGTTTCGTGGCAAGAACCGTTGCACCACAAGCGTAGAGCTGTCGGGCAACTTCCCGTCCGATTGAACCGTAGCCGATGATTCCAACCGTGCTCCCCCGCAGCTCTTTTGGTTGAAGAATGTTGAATTTGTCTTCAACCCAGCGTTTTTCCCGCTGCGCCTGGGTCATCATTGGCATTTTATGACCAAGCATCAGTAGTGTCATGATCACATATTCACCCATCTGGCTTACATTCGCTCCGCTGGAGCTTGTTACCTGCAAACCTTCCTTGTGCAAGAGTGGGTCATCAAGGAGTTTTTCAACCCCTGCCCAGCTGCTTTGAATCCAGCGTAAATTAGGCACTCTTTCTACAGCCGGCAGATTTGGACCTTGCGTGAGGAAAATTTCAGTTTTGTGCCAGGTATCATCCGAGATTTTATTCAGCTCTTTATATTTATTGATATCAACCTTTATTCTTCCATCAATGCTATGAATTCGTTTCAGTTGATCTTCAGTTAATGTGATCGTACTCAATATTTCGATTTTTTGTTCATGCTCCATGTGGCTTGCCCACTTTCGTTTTATTCCTGGTCTATCCTGGAAATCCAGGATTTGTGTTTGTCGGTTTTTCGGTTGCTGCGATGGGAAGGAGGGATTTCTTGATTGCGACCTGACCTCGACCTGGATTTTCGCAGCAATAATGCTGCCAGGAAAACCCCCAGAATCAGGATCAGTGCAGTTGGCGTGGTTGTTGTATCTGAAAAAAATGATCTGAACAGCCATACCAAGGCGACAACGGCTATAATCTTAAGAAGGGTTCCTTTTCTAAACATATGAACAGATTATTCCCAGGTTAATTGAAAACCAGGCTCTAAGCCTGGTTTTATTTTACATTGAATTTTTCTTTTTATCAGGCGCGTTTAACCCTGGTTTGAGATTGTTCATGCATATAAAGCGGAAGGTAATAGGGACCTCCGCCATTTTTACCACCAGAGCCGGAGCCTTTCCAGCCACCGAAGGTCTGGAAACCGGGCCAGGCACCAGTCGTGCTGCCCTGCGGTCGGTTCGCGTAGGTAGTGCCGGCTTCGATGTGCTCAAAGAACCATTCAGTTTCCTCATCATTACCGTAGATGCCTGCTGTCAGACCATAATCAATATCATTTGCAATTTGCATGCCCTCTTCGAGGTTTTTGATTGGGGTGATCATTACAATCGGCAGAAACATTTCAGTTTTCCAGAGATAGTGGTCCAAAGGTACGTCAACAGCTACCGTGGGGGCAGAGAAAAATCCCTGGTCCATACCATTTTCCAGCAAGTGTTTTCCACCAGTGAGAATCTTCCCAGACTTTTCCAGGTCAGCAGAGAAATTTGCATAGTCCTGATAAGCTTTCTTGTTAATAACCGGACCAAACCAGTTTTTTTGTAGTGTTGGATCTCCAATTGCCAGATCGTTGGTTAATTCAACGACCCTGTTGACGAATTGAGTATAGAGTTCTTCTTCCACGAAGATACGGGAATTGGCAGAACATTTTTGACCCTGCAAGCCGAAAGCACTGCGCACACAGCCAATTGCAGCGTCTTCAAGGTCAGCGTTTTTGGAAACAATAGCAGCATTCTTACCACCCATCTCCAGAATTACCGGATGTGGATACTTTCGATTCGCGAATTTACGATATGTTTCCATTCCCACTGTCATTGAACCGGTAAAGGTAACTCCGTCGACGTCCGGATTGTCAGTGAGGGCGTTTCCAACGGTGGAACCAGGTCCGGTGACGAGGTTGAGCACTCCGTTAGGCAGTCCTGCTTCTTTTGCACATTCCACCATCAAAGATGCGCCCCAGCTTGTTTCGGTAGCTGGTTTTAAAACAACGGTGTTACCTGCAACCAGTGCATTGCCGACTGGTCCGGCTGCCAGCGCAGTTGGAAAGTTAAAAGGAGAAATGACCAACCAGACACCATATGGTTTGAGAACAGATCGGTTTTTTGACACAAAACCTTCGATTGGATCGTCAGCCATCTCGACTATAAAACCCTGCTTATCTTCCATCAATTGTGCCCCATAAAGGATCAGGTCAGCCGCCTCCTGAACTTCACCCAGGGCTTCCATGCGATTCTTACCAACTTCCAGCGCTACCGCCGCGCTGATTTCATAGAGGCGTTCTTCGATTCTGTGGGCGAACTTACGCACAATGGCTACCCTTTCCTGCCAGGGGGTTGCCTTCCAGGCAGAAAAAGCAGCTTTTGCAGCTGCTACAGCGTCTTCAGCATCTTTAACTGTACCTTTTTGGAAGGTAGCCAGGTGCCAGGAAGTGTTAATTGGAGAGAAAGCTTTGTGCTTTTCCTGGGCGTAGCGATTTTCTCCGTTGATATACATCGGAAACTCTTTGCCCGGATTCGACTTCAATTCTGCGAGGGCTTTGTCGAAATTGTTGTGTAACTCCTGCGGGGGGTTATACATCGTACCATAAGTAAGTTTGAAGGTCATTTCATCTAAGCTCCTGAATTAAGGTCCCTTGATTTTATCCGATGAAACCAGAGAGCCATCTGCAAATATATACAAACCAATTAATCAGAGCGGCGTTAAATGGATATGATTTTAACCAAAAGTTGAAAACCAGTTATGTGATTTTTATTTTCTTCACTATGGAATGGAGTATGTCGATTTCAAGCAATTCGCCGGTGAGCGAAGGTTTACCCAAGAGGAGTTTTACTGTCTCAGCTGCCTGGAATGAGGCTGTAAGTGAAACGGTGAAAGATAAAGCGCCTCTTTCCATCTCTTCACCTTGTATCTCAGTTTGAGCAGGGTAGAGCTGACTGAACAGATCATCCCCGGGTTGAATCACGGATACCCGTCCCATCCAACCGGCAACTGCACCGTGAACTAATGGAATACCAGCTGTTTTAGCTGCTTGCTGCAATAGCAGACGGGAAGGTATGTTATCCAGGGCATCTATTGCTATGTCACAACCAGCGACCAATTCCGGGGCATTCTCAGCCGTGAAGTTGGTTTGATATGCCTCTATCTCAACCAGGGGGTTTATCGCCATTGCGCGCTGCCTGGCAGCCAGGGTTTTGGGTCTGCCGAGGTTCATGGATGAACTCAACAGCTGTCGGTTGAGGTTGCTTTCGTCGAAAACGTCATTATCTACAACGCGCATATGCCCCACCCCGATGCGTGCGAGACATTCGATGACATAACCGCCTAACCCTCCACAGCCAACCACCAAAACACATTTTTGAGCCAAAATTTCCTGTTCGGCATCGCTAATGGCATCTTGGTTGCGAAGGTATCGTTCCAGCGTCATTATCCACCTGCCATCAGGTGTAAGACAATCACATCGTCACCATCCTGGATGGCAAACTCATCAAAACCCTCTTCAGGCACATATTCGCCATTTACACGGACAATGATGTGCCTGAAGGTATACACTTTTTCGTCGAGCAGGTTTCTCACCGTCATGCCGGAATACCAGGGGTGATCTTCGGTGTTGACCTTAATCACAGCTTTGGCTCAACCACTTCTAACAATTCAGGCAAATCCATCCCAATTTCCTTCAATCGTTCCGGGGTCGGGATGCCGTTCATCGTCCAGCCTCTGCGTCGGTAGACAGCATCCATCAGTTGCTCATACTGGTCTTCGCGGTAAGCGCGGAGCTTGGCAATTTTCTCATCTAAATTCATGGTTTCGGGGTCCAATCCCTGCAATTCGCGCAACTGCTTGTCGTATAACTCTTGCCTCGAGAGATATTCTTCCCGCGAAACCGGGCCAAGCGATCGGTAAGGGGCATAATCGTCTTTTCGTTCACCTTTGCCCATGCGCACGCTAAACACACGCTGGAATTGGTAGACCCGCTCAGACTGCAGGATTAGCTCATCTTTATCAATACTTTGCCCGGTGACAGCATTGAAGATATCGACGTAATTCTGCACGTGTTCGGGCACTTTCGCCGGTTCTGAAGTTTTGTGATTGTCTGCTGGCACAATGTCGTTCCAGGGCAGTTTACACAAACCCACCAAGCCAAACCAGGTTCGGAACATCGGGAAATAATACAGCGCGTTGGCTTTGTCTTCAAAGGTTGGAATTTGTTTATTGACCATATCCATGAAAATCAGCCAGGCTTCATCATGTTGGGGACCCTTTGTCGCCATCGCAAAACCGCCCTGTTGGGCAAGGCTTTCCTTGTGGGCATATTCTGAATATTCGAGCCCCTTAACCTCCATACCGATATCTTCCAGCAGGTCAGGGTTGGCACCAAATTCTTCAACGAAAATTTTCTTTAGTTTGCGAATCCCCAGGCCAGCAAGCTTTCCGAAACCTTCTCCACGAGCCATCTGGTGCAGCAGTTCGAGCACGGCGTCTTTATTCCCAAATTTCAGGTCAAGACCACCCATTTGTTCCTGGGTGATTTGCCCCCGCTGGTAACATTCCATAATAAATGCTGTGCAGGTAGCAAAGGAAATCAGGTCGATTCCATAGGTGTCGCAATAGAAATTCTCTTCAAGGATAGCTTGTGGGTCAAAGATGCCCAAATTAGCGCCCAACCCGGCAACACATTCATATTCCGGACCATCAACCGTCACGCGCTCACCAGCATAGGGACCTGTTGTAAGCAAGAAGTGGTCAGCACATTTTGCACAAGACATCGTGCAGCCATACCAGCAGCCGTCGTGCAAACCCTGGGTGAGCCATTCATTGATAAAGACTTCTGGAGAGATTTTGACTGTTTCAGGGTCGCCGCCAGTTTGAAAATTGCGCGTAGGTAATAAATCGTATTGACTCATAATCATGACGGTGTTGGCGGTGCCAATCTGGCGCATTTTGTTCTGTTTGCTGTCAAGGTCATGCATTTCTTTGTGATATTTAACACCCACTTTGTTGATGGTCGAGATATCAGCGGCATTATTCAGATTGGGAGTTATGCCCTTATATTTAACAACCAGGGCTTTAACTTTTTTATCACGTAGAATTGTTCCCAGACCACCTCGGGCCGCCTGTTTGAAACGACAGGTTTTTCGGCGAGGATCGTAGAAAGAAAAATTGAGCAAACCCATGTAGCCCGTTTTTGCAGCACTGCCGGAACAAACAACCGAAATGTTAACCATATCATCATCGTTAACTGCATATTTACGGGTGAGCTCTTCTGCCAGCAGGTGGGTGTCTTCGGGATATTCTTCGGCTTCTTCGATTTGGATGCGACCATTATTACCATCAATGAAAATCAGGATATCTTTATCAGCCTTGCCTTGTAGTTCAAATGCATCCCAACCAGAAAATTTTAGCAAAGGCCCAAAATAACCGCCGGCATTACTATCGATCGGTATATCAGTGAGAGGTGAAATGGAAGCGATCAGTGTTTTACCGGTACCCGAATATTGGGTGATGCCACCCAATGGACCGACACTCATCACAATTTCGTTTTCAGGTGAGTTCCAACGGGTTTCCGGGGTAACTGCGTTCCACAGATACCAAAGGTCAAAACCTTTACCGCCGGTGAACTTTTCTTTCATAAACCCGGTTACTTCTTTTTCTTCGATGCGAAAATCAGATACATTGATATAGAGCGACTTGCCGGAATAACCACGTTCAATTTTTGCGGGGGTATAGCTGTAATCTTTAAGGATAGCTCCCATTAATTCTCCTTTACCTGGCTGACCAGGACCTCAAGCGCGCCTTCGGGGCATGCCTTTACGCAAATGTTGCAGGCAATGCACTTGAAGGGCACTTCCAGATCATCTGCATAAAACATGACTAACTCAGAACAGAAACCCACACAACCAAGGCAACCGACGCATTTTTTCTTGTCGATACGAACGACGCCGTTGCGGTCGCGATATATGGCGTGTGCAGTGCACATATCAATGCATTCACCACATTGGGTGCATTTTCGTGCACGGAAGGTATTGTTATTGTCAATTATGCGAATAGCAGAGTAATGGGGATCGTTGGTTTTGAAGTAAGCTTGCGAACACGCCACTTCACATTTCAGGCAGCCAGTACAAAGCTCCTGCTTGTGGGTGAGTACCTTCATTGAAGTATTCCTTTCTTAAGTCGTATGTTCAATTGTAGGGAAAGTAGGCTTTTCCGTCAACTCACAATCCAAAATTGACCGTATCGGAAGTGACGATAAAATAGGTCAGATTTAAACCTGACCTTTGAAGGGAACATATAAACAAAAATTATTAACATACATCCAATAAAAACGAAAAAGCACGATGTTATAATCGCTCCAACAATACATAAAAGGAATGAGTATATCTATGGCTAAAACCAGTGTCCCTTGCCCCAATTGCCGACAACCAGTTCTGATAGACCTGATACGACTATTCAATCTTTATAATGACCCACGGGCGAAAGAAAACTTGCTTTCTGGAAGCGCTAATGCTTTCGAATGCCCCCACTGTCGTTATCAGGGTGTCTACCCTGCTCCGATCGTCTATCACGATCCTGAAAAGGAGCTGCTGTTGACTTATTTTCCACCGGAACTTCATACCCCAGTCACAGAACAAGAGAAGACGATTGGTCCCCTGATCAAAAAGGTGATGGATGACCTTCCTCCAGAAAAGCGCAAAGCTTACCTTTTTAAGCCCCAGACCATGCTGACGCGACAGAGACTGCTTGAAACAATCCTCGAAGCAGATGGAATTACCCCTGAAATGATGAAAGCCCAACAGGAAAAACTGCAATTGTTACAGCAGCTGGTTAATCTGAGCCCCGAATCGCTCCCGGAACAAATCAAACAAAACGACGAAAAGATCGATGAAGAACTGTTCATCCTGCTTTCACGTCTTGCACAGGCATCAGCATCTGCTGGTGACCAGCAATCAGTTCAGGCGCTTTCACACTTGCATCAAGCCTTGCTTGAAAACTCGACACTTGGAAAAGCAGCAGCACTGGAAGCTGCAGAAACCCGGTCAGCGATGGCTGAACTGCAGGAACTGAGTAAGGACGGAATCACCCGCGAAAGTTTATTGGAGCTATTAATTAAAAATGCAGACAAAGAAATCCGTCTGACCACGATTGCATCGATGGCTCGAAGTGGGCTGGATTATTCATTTTTCCAAAACCTGACCGATCTGTTGGAGACGAAGCAAGGTGACGAGAAGAAAAGCCTGGAAACGTTGCGCGAAAAGCTGTTGACAATCGTTGATGCGATCGATACCGCACTTCAGGCACAAGTTGCCGAAGCAGAGAGTTTGCTTGAAGAACTTTTAGCTGCAGACGATATCGAACAGGCGACTCAGGAAGCCCTGCCTTTGGTTAACCAGGCATTCACCGAGGTAATCAACCAGGCAGCAAGCAAGGCGCAAGAACAAAACGACACAGAAAAGCTAACCAAGCTGGTGCAAATTGTTGCTGTCCTTCGGGCTGCCAGCAGCGGTGGAGCGGCTGTCCAGATCGTCGAAATGCTTTTACAAACGGAAAGCGAGGAAGAACGGCTGAAGATCCTCGAAGAAGCCGGTGATGCAATTAATGACGAATTCAACCAAACATTGGCAGGGCTGATATCTCAAATCGAAGAACAAGAACAACAGCCTGAACTGGTGGAGAAGTTAAAGCAAATCAATCGTGAAGTTCTCCGCTTTACCATGCGAAGAAATCTAAACAACGGAACCAAATAGACTTTAATTTAACTGACAGAAAAAGTGCCTGACAGGGCACTTTTTTGTTTTATGATCCAGACATATGGAATGGTATGAGTTTGTTTTCAAAGTACTGCCATGTGATTATTAGACTAAAACAGTGGAATAGGGCTCTGCAAAAAGAGCAGGGGTGCCGCCGGTATGCCAAAAAAGAATTTTGTCTGAAGGTTTGAAATAACCATTTCGGATCAGGTCAAGCAGACCTGCTGCTGCCCGACCGGTATAGACTGGGTCGAGAAGAATTCCACCATGCCGGGCGAAAAAGCTGATAGCTTCAATCTCAGCTGCCGTGATTACTCCGTAACCGGCTAAACAATATTGATCATTAATCAATATGTCGTCAGGTGTGACCGAGCAGTCACACTGAAGTAATTCTGCTGCCTGGTTTGCTACCTGGGCGATTTGATCCGAAAAGACCGAGGAAGAGTGTTCGATACTGATACCCAGCAGCTTGCCTGAATAACCATACTGCCTGGCGCCGATAACCAAACCAGCCTGGGTGCCTCCGGAAGACGACGCAAAAACGACCCAGTCGGGGTCCAACCCCTGCTGCAACAGTTCCCTCATTGCATAATAGTAACCAAGCGCGCCAATAGCATTCGAACCACCATATGGAATTAGATAAGGACTCTTGCCTTCTGTGCTGGCTTTTTCAAACACCTCTGCCAGGGTCTGGTCGCGTTTGTTTTTTTCAGTGAACACAATTTCAGCACCACTTAACATATCAAGAATAAGATTGCCTTGATAGCGGTCAGGTTCTTCGCCGGCAAGTACCAGGATACAGCTCAAACCAAGCTTTGCAGCCGCAGCAGCGACCTGGCGACAGTGATTGGATTGAATGGCTCCAGTAGTAATTAACGTTTTGCAGCCCTTCGAGACCGCATCACTTAACAGGTATTCCAATTTACGGGTTTTATTACCACCCATGCCCAAACCTGTCAGATCGTCTCGCTTGATGAATATCCTTGGTCCTGCTAACAGGTCTGAAAGTGCATTCAGTTCTTCGATTGGAGTGGGGAGATGTGCCAGGGGTAGTCGCTCAATCATTTTGGGTTGCCCTTCGATTTTCTGCTATCCCTCTCCGTCGCAAGATATTGAGCAATCTGGGCAGAATCTGGGTGTAAATTTTATACAGAATAGGACGGGGGCTAAAATCCCAGGCACCAATATGCCGAACAGTGAGACCATTAAACCCCTGTTTAAAGCGGAAAACACCCCACATGGGGTCTGAATCGTCGAAAGCATCCGGAGCGCCCCACATGTCGTACGTATGACAGCCCAACTGCTTCGACAGACGTATAGCTTCCCATTGAAGCAGGTGATTTGGCATCAATTCGCGATAATGTTCAGTGGACATACCAAACATATACCGGGCAATGCCGTTGAAATGGAACAAAATCAGGGCAGCGACAGGTTGTTCATCCACCTCGGCAAAGAGGATTTTCGCCATATCAGCATCCAGAAAATTCTGCCAGGTAGTCAGGTAATAATCTTCATGGCGAATAACAAAGTTGTCACGGACAGCTGTTTCAGCATACATCTGGTAGAGCAGAGACAGGTCGTTGGTGCCGCCCTTGCGGATTTTTACGCCTTTTCGAGCTGCCAGACGAATGTTATAGCGAGTTTTTTGCTTCATGGCAGCCAAAAGCGCTTCTTCATTTTGCCTGATGTCAATCAGAACTGTATTTCGAAATTGGATCTGGTCTTGTGAAAATTTCCAATCTCGTTTTTCGAGCATTTCCACGAAACAAATCCCGGTAGGATTAGGGACTTCGTCCTCATCTCCTGGAATACCCAAGCCAAGCAGAATATCAGGATCAGATTTTAGGAAAATAGCATTGCTTTTTCGGCAATAATCCTCAAGGTCATCAAAGATTTGTTTCGCAATTGACAGATTGTTGTAATCAAACACCGGACCTTTCGGACAGTAAAGTATAGAAAAGTTCATTCCAAGAAAGCTGATCTGGCGGCGAAGGATTAAAGCGAGTGCGTCCAAATCATTTTCGGAATTGTTCCAGGCAAAAAGTAACGGGTTCCACCCGTTTTGCTTTTTAGCTTCAGCCCATTCGCAGGTTTGTAGAATATGCGCATCCGGGAATTTCAATAAAAGCTTGTCCCATTCCTGGCTGGTTTGAGGATGTAGTTGAAACATACTTAGTCTGTCATCCTTCCGGCTCGAAATTCTTCATAAGCTTTATAAAGAAGGGGCTTATAGACCTTAACAAAAGCAGGGCTGCTCCGAACAATCTGCCCTCCAAAGCCTCGTTTGAAGCGATATACTCCCCAAAGCCCGTCAGAACGTTCGGTGAACTGAGCTTCAAGCGTATCTTCGTCAGCATCAGGAATGCCCCAGAGGTCATATTCCAATGCTCCATGAGCTTTTGCCCAGAGCATGGCTTCCCATTGCAGTAAGTAGGTTGGCATCAGGTTGCGGTGTTGATTGTCAGAAGCACCATAAAAATACCAGGCACGTCTTCCGGAAAGAAGAAGCATCAGGTATGCAAGGGGTTTATCTCCGAGGTTGGCAGAAAGCAAAACACATTTACCCATCGGTGCGAAAAGATCATATGCTTTTTGGTAATAATCCAGGCTGTGAATCGCAAAATCGTCACGATTACCTGTAGTCTGCATCATTTTGTAAAAGTCAATAACGTCAGTAGATGATGATACTGTCACGCCTTTTTTTGAAGCCAGCCGAATGTTATAACGGGTTTTTTGCTTCATTGACGCCATCAACTCGTCTTCTGAATTCTCCAGTGAAATCAGAACCGTCCTTCGCGGTTGAATAGTTTGCTCCATTGGCTTGAACCCACCCTCGAATTGAGCATAGAAATCGCTCGTTAATGGAAGGTAAGCATCTGGTTCAACCTGCAGGAAGATGGCTTTTCGACGCCGGCACTCATGGTCGATCAGATCCCAGAGAATGTTCCAGTCTGAACCGACCGGACCCTTGGGTAGATAGGCGATTGAATATCCGAAGGGTAGTCTGCGAAACAAGACCTGGGCAAACGCGTTTTCACTCTGGGCTGTGAAACTCTCCCAGCCAAAGAAGCTCTTCAGTTGCGCCCATTCAGGTTGTTGAAGTAAATGTGCATACTCCAGGTTTGGAGTCAAAGGGATCATCTCCGACTCAGTCTTTTCTGTTTGGTGCATCTTACCGCCCTTTAAACCCCAGGACAGACATGACTGTGCGCAGCATGATGTTGATATCCATTAAAATGGTGGCATGTTGAATATAATACAAGTCATATTCCAACTTAACCGCAGTTTCGTCAACAGTTTCAGCGTAATTTTGGTGAATTTGTGCCCAGCCAGTGATACCTGGCTTGACCAGCATCCTTGCCCGGTAGAAAGGCACTTCAACTTGGAAAACCTTAACTAATTCACCACGTTCCGAACGCGGTCCCACAAAACTCATTTCACCGCGCAAAACGTTAAAAATTTGAGGGACTTCATCCAGGTGAGTCTTGCGTAACAAACGACCAACTCTGGTAACCCGTGGGTCGTTGGCAGCGGTCACCAACGCTTCTTTTTCCATATCCTTACTATCTTTCATCGTGCGGAACTTCAGGATGTTGTATGGTTTGCCACTGCGACCAAGCCGAATTTGCTTAAAAATGATCGGTCCTGGGGAATCCAGACGTATCATGATAGCAATCAAAGGGTAAACAATTGCCAGCGCAACTAATCCAATTACACCCATGACAAGGTCTAACAGACGTTTTACGATTCTGTATAACCCACTGGTTGGGGTATGGTCGATGAAAGATCGAATGACCCAGTCTGGTTCCAGGAGTGATATTGGCACACGACCGGTAAGGTTTTCGTATGTTTCTTGCATTGTTGCCATTCTCAAGCCACTTTCCTGTACTGACAGGATCGTTTGGAACATGCCATGGCTCATTTCATTTGAAATAGCTAAGATTACATCAGTGATGTTTTGATTCTGTATAATTTCCCACAGTTCTGAATGGTTGCCAAGGATGGGGTGCCCCTCGATCTCAGCGCCGAGCTTTTCAGGATTATCATCGATCAATCCAATTAAATTAAATGGAGGCGGATCTTGTTCTGATATGACCTTCACAAGGGCAGTGCCAGCCCTACCTGCACCGATGATGAGCGCTCTCTTTTGTTGGCTGGTGGCAGCAAACAAATGCACATAAACTTTGCGCCAAATTAACGTGAAGATAGCTGCAAGAACCAGGAAAATAGCCACCCCCAAACGGGGCAACGAATCTGGATCAGAGGCAAAATAGATCACCAGGTAGATGCCTGCAGCGATGAGAAATGACAAGCTCAGGGATTTAAGGGTTTCTTTCAGGTTGCCAGCTTTACGAAAATCGTAAGAATCGACCATGAGCAAAAGCCAAAACAAGGGTAAAAGATAAAACCAACCGGGGATACGGATACGAAGGAATTCAATCGACAAACCCAGCCAGGTATCGCCTTTAGCCCAAAATAAAAGTGACGCACCTAATGCCAGGAGAGCAGCAAACAAGTCGCCAAGGGTTAAGAGCAGACGTTGGTCCGTCCGCTCAAGACGGAAGATATCCAGGGGAGTCGAGTGATTTTTTTCAATCATAATTATTTCCTGCCAGGGTTAGAGAATAAACCAACAATTAAAGCCATGCCCCACGAAAGGTGCATAGTGAGAGTAGCAAGAACAATGCCGAAAACCAGGCTTGGATCTTTCTTTTTCAGTGCTATATGCACAGCAGGGATAAGCTGGATAAACAAATAAATGGCTAAGATGATGGCCAGGGCAACCCATGGAGGTCTCCAAATCAATCCGGTTATTGAAAGAATCATTAGTGCAAGAACAAATAAAGGAGGCAAAGCTTGCCTCCAGCGAAGGGTTTTTGGATATCGTTTGAGCATCTGTGCCTTCCAGAAGCCATATCCCCAATATTGTTCTGCCAGAGCCCTATATGTAGGGCGGGCGAAATAGGTGCATCGAATTGCAGGATCCAACCTAATTCGTCCTCCCGCTTGGCGGATGCGTGTGTTCATCTCATAATCTTCATTTGCGAGCAGGGTCTCATCAAATAACCCGATCTCATCGAACAAGGAGCGTCTGTAACTCCCATAAGGGACTGTGTCAACATAGGCGGCTTTATCTGTAAAACGATAGTGGGCATCTCCAACCGACAATGGGTTACCGGCTGCAGCGGCAATCGAACGGGCAGCCCAGCTCTGATTACGAGGTTTGATATCCCACACACCACCAATATTTTCAGCTATGTTGGATTGAATTGCAGAAACCATGCGGGCAACATAATCAGGATTGGGAAGAGAGTGCGCGTCCATTCGAACAATAATCTCACCAACTGCGGCGTTAATAGCAATATTAAGCCCTGAAGGGATGTTCTTTTTTGGATTATCCAGAAGCCTGATCTTCAGTCCAGGATGCGTTTCGGTGAAAGCCTGAATTGCAGAACGGGTATTGTCTGTAGATAATCCATCTGCAATGACGACCTCCATTTCTTCCATCGGAAAAGTCTGGCGATAAAGAGCATCCAATACAAGATGAATGGTTTTCTCTTCATTCCTACAGGGAATGATGATTGTGACGGCCAAATTTGGTTGTTTTAAAGTTTCAACAGCGATCATTATTCCTGACAACAATTTTTATTGTCTTCATGCTTATGAGGAGCAAGTGCAATAGCTTCAATTTCAACGATCCCACCTTTAGGGAGTCCGGCGACCTGGATTGCAGATCGAGCGGGAAAGTTGTCTGTGAAGAATTCAGCATAAACAGCATTCATGTCCGCAAATTGCGCCATATCCATCAAAAAGACCGTAGTTTTCACTACATTTTGCATACTTGTTCCGGCGCTTTCAAGGATGGCTTTCATATGGGTAAGTGCCTGCCTGGTTTGAGCTTGAATTCCACCTTCCACCATTTGTCCAGTGTCTTTATCCAGTCCAAGCTGACCGGAAACAAAAATTAAGTTACCTGCAGAGACAGCGACTGAATATGGACCGATGGCAGCAGGAACCTGATCACATGTAAGACTTTCTTTGGTTGTGCAGCGACAACTCATGTTTACCTCTTTCAACGATTGGATTTTTCGTATTATATCATCCAGCATACACTTCGGTATTACGTGGACAAAATGCGAATTTAAACCAGGGGATTTACTCTTGACCTGCCATAACACGTCCTGGCACGATCCGGAAACCAAGATAATAAATATTAATAAACTTATCCCGATGTTTCTTGGTTTAAGCCTGCCAGGTTCCGATGCCTTTCCAACAATGATCAAGATGCTCAGCAAGGATATCTTTGAGCTTAACTTTTACCGTTTGGCGAACCGCCATCATCAACTCAACGCCGCCAATTTCGTAGATGCGTTTACCAATTGCCTTGGCGTCCCGATGATGACATTGGAAGTCAAAAGGACCACCCGGAGCGAGAGAAAGAAAATCGTCCATTTTCCCAATTTTGATCAATTGGTCGATCATCTTTTTAACCTCAGCTTTGTGATGTGGGTCCAGCGCTCTGATTTCTGGTTCGCCAAATATTCTATTGATGATGCTCATGATCAGTCCTCCGCATTGGTCTAATTATAGTAGATAGTTATCTGAAAGAGCAAATAGCCTACTTTTGTTAATTTAAGGATGCGAGCTGGAAAATCTGGCAAAGGTAATATTCCATCCCGATTAGGATGGACACTTACAAGCGCAAATCTGTCGAGGATCAACGATCAATAATGAATGATGGTGTCGCGGACTTTGCCCCATTTCAGGGCGTCGGCGATACCTTCTTCGATACTTTTTTCAGCTTTCCATCCCAACAGTCGTTTGGCTTTGTCTGCGTTGGCGTAGGCTCCAGCGACGTCCCCTGGTCGGGGCGGCTGAATCGAGACCGGTAATTGCTTGTCGACTACATTTTCAAAAGCTGCCAAAAACTCTTTAACAGTAACCCCGTTTCCTGTGCCCAGGTTGATCACTGTGTAGTTTACGCCATCATCAGAGCCTTCAGATACGGCTTTATCGAAATTCTCCATTGCTTTCAGATGTGCCAGTGCCAGGTCCCAGACATGCAGATAATCACGAATACCTGAACCATCGCGCGTAGGCCACTCGATGCCAGTTAAATTGAAGACCGATTCTCTGCCCATCGCTACCTCAACCAGCTTGCCAATCAGGTGGCTGGGGTGTTGAATATGCAGCCCTGTGCGCATCTTTGGGTCAGAACCAATTGGGTTGAAATAGCGCAGTGCGATGCCCTCCATTCCATAGGCAGAGCAAAAGTCTTTCAATATCATTTCCATCATAAACTTGGTGCGCGAGTAGGGGCTCAGAGGTTGCAAGGGAGAGTCTTCCGTGACCATAAAACCGGGAACGACATCATACACTGCAGCGGAGGAGCTAAAAACCACTTTTGGATAGCCAAGATCAGCCAGTGTTTTGAAAAATTCCATCGATTTAACCACATTTTCACGATAATAATCGTAAGGGCGCGAGACTGACTCGGGAACAACAATTAGAGCGGCGCAGTGGATCGTGCCCTGGATGTCGGGATGATCAGAAAAAACCCGCCGAACCATAGCCCGATCGGCTATGTCGGCTTCGTAAAAAATCCGGTCCGTCGTGAATTCCCGTCTGCCGGTTACCAGTGAATCGAGAATGATCGGTGTGTGCCCGTTATCGAGTAAAACTGAAGCAATCGTACTGCCAATATAACCAGCTCCGCCTGTTATTAAGACTTTCATTTGATCTCTACCCTTTTTTCTGATTGTACTCCATTGGATTGCTGGCAGTTACTTCTCTCACGCTCAAAAGGATCAATAAACCTAAGATGAGGAACATTAGAATTGAGCCAATTCCCCAGTATTGACCGGCTTGTTCAGCTGCCAACTCTGCCATGCCATTGTTGACATAATAATTATGCATATTAAATGAAATTGCACCAAACACAAGCGGACCAACGAAGGTTGATGTGCGTCCTGCAACAGAAAGGAAACCGTAAAACTCGGTGGTCTTGCTTTCTGGAGCCAGTTGGCTCACCATCGTACGGCTAACTGCCTGCGCTCCGGAAAGGGAGAACCCGGCGAAGGCTCCAATGATAAAAAACCCAATCATGTTGTTGATGAAAAAGAGCCCGACCATAGACGCAATCAGGATGATCAGAGAAATGATAATCGCTCTTTTGCTGCTGACCCGATCTGAAATATTGCCAAAAAAGAGAGCACCCAAGGCACCGGTAATGTGAATAATAATTACAAAAATGATTAGCTGAACCTGGTTGAGCCCAAACAAGGTTCCACCAATAATGGCAGCAAAATCCATCAACATCATAATTCCATCGTTATAGATCAGGAATGCAATCATATATCGCAGGAACTCTTTGTATTTGCGGATTTCTCTGAATGTAGTGACAAGATGTTTAAACGAAACCGATAATAGGGTTTCTCCTTCGGGTAATGGCTCAACCGAGCTGAGCTCTTTTACCTTCAAAAAGGTGGGTATGGACGAAAGCGCAAAAATCAAAGCCGTAAGCAGGAAGGTGTATGGGATGAAATCGTTCCCGATCAGCTGCATGGGAACAACTGTGATCAAAAGGGTTGCGATTCCGCCCAGCATGCCGAATGCCCAGCCTTTACCGGATATATAACCAATAGTCTCAGGGGTCGAGACGTCTACCAGTAGTGCATCATAAAACACTTGCGCTCCCCGGTAGCCAATCTCCGCGAGAATGAAGAAAATCATTCCCATCACAATATCGCCAGGACCGACTAAGAAGAGCAACCCGGTGGATATCACCGAAAGCGTTGTAAAGATGAAGAGGAACAGTTTTTTCGATCTGGAAGAATCAGCAATAGCACCAAGGATGGGTGAAATTAACGCAACCGCGATTGCTGCCGCACCTACAGCCCAACCCCAAAGCCGGGTGCCTTCTGCACCGCCCACTACTACATTTTTGAAGTAAGACGAAAATACAGCCAGCAGGATCACAGCGGCATAAGCTGAGTTGCCAAAGTCGTAGAGATACCACGCATGCCTTGCCTGGCGGGCATCTTTAGTGTTTATGAGCAGATCTTTAGGTGTTGCGTTCATATATATGGTCCGATCAGTTTTTAGATTTTAAGCCATTCAATTGCTTATTTTATCAAACTTAACCCCAGAAAACAGCAATAGATACATTACCTGAATTAAGTTTTGTGGATTTTTTTATCCAATGAGATGTAGAAAAACAAAAGCTTCCGGGTTTTGGAAGCTTTTGTATCAAACCAGTAAATTATTTGCAGGATTTCTAAGTTTATGCTTTTGAGCGGGTTTTGCGTTCTTTCAGATGTTGTTTATAGCTGATCGATTTAATAACCTCAGCAGCAATTGATGGAACCAATACCAAAGGTAATATCTCTGCCCAGTCAATCAATCGCAATGCAACTGTATCAAATACTCCCTGAAGAAATGGCGTGTAAACAACCATCAAAACTAATATAACAGAGACCAGCACAGCGAGGTTCATGTTCTTGCTGGAGAAAACCCCGATTTTGGCAAGCGGGAAATACTCAGAGCGGGCGGTATAAGCCCGGAAGAGCTCTGAAAGCGAGAGCGTCACAAAAGCAAATGTCTCGGAGAGAATCCGTGCTTCGGCTGTGGCTGATTTTAGTGCTCCGCCGCCCAGATAAAAAGCCGCCAGAGTTACTGCAGTTATTGCAATCGTTTGAACGATGATGCCTTTAACCATAAAACGGTTGATTATTGGTTCATCAGACGGTCGGGGCGGGTGTTCCATAATATCAGGGTCGCCCTTTTCAGTCCCTAAAGCCAAAGCTGGGGCACCATCAGTGACCAGGTTGAGCCAGAGAAGCTGGATTGGAGCCAGAGGCGTGTTCCAGTTAAACAAAATCGCCAGAAAGATGATCATGATCTCAGCGATGTTACAAGAGACCAGGTAATAAACGAACTTGCGGATGTTGCTGTAGATGATGCGGCCTTGCTCAACAGCAGAAACGATGGAAGCATAGTTGTCGTCTGTCAGAACCATATCGGCAGTTTCTTTGGCAACATCTGTTCCCGTAATACCCATCGCAACACCAATATCAGCGCGCTTGATTGCAGGGGCATCGTTGACACCGTCACCTGTCATTGCAACAACTTCGCCATTTTCTCTCAGCCCATCGACGATTTTCATCTTGTGTTCAGGGCTAACGCGCGCATAAACATCCGTTATCCTGACGATTTCACGCATCTCCTCAGGGGTCGCATTTTCGATATCTGCGCCAGTCAACACCTGGTGACCGGGTCGCAGCAGACCAATATCTTCTGCAATTGCCTGGGCGGTGTTGGGGTAGTCGCCTGTGATCATGACAGAGCGAATGCCAGCGTCCTGGGCTTCTTTGAGCGCAGGTTTTACTTCGGGGCGGGAAGGGTCGATCATTCCAATAAGACCAATAAAAATCAGGTCTTGTTCGAGGCTTTCAGCACTAAGGTCGACAGGCATCTCGGGGACCGGTCGGTAAGCCACAGCCAAGACACGCAGTGCATGACTGGTCATTTCGTTATTGGCAGCGAGGACAATCTCGCGCATCGCCGGGGTCAGCTCGACCGGAGTATTTTCCATGTCGGATTGGTATCTGCACAAGTCCAAAACCACATCCGGGGCACCTTTAACAGCAATTGTGTACCAATTTGTTTTCTCGTTGGTCACATATGGAGAAATATCTCCATTGCCAGGATTCAGAATGTTGTGAATTGTGACCATACGCTTGCGGGTGGAATCGAAGGGAATTTCTTGTTTTCGCGGATAGTTTTGGTTGACTATATTCGCAGCAGCACCAGCTTTGAGAGCCGCCACAAGGATAGACCCTTCAGTTGGGTCACCAACCATGCGATAAGATGTTTCACCTTCGCTCTGTCCAGTTTCCTCGAGCTGGGCATCATTATTTAGAGTACCTGCCCAAAGTGCAGTGCGGGCAGCGGGGTATTGCTTCAGATCAACGCTTTCGCCGTTAACCATAAAATCGCCGGTTGGTTCATAACCAATTCCAGTTATCTCAACAAACTGATTGTCAACCCAAAGCTTGGTCACAGTCATCTGGTTTTGAGTCAGAGTGCCGGTCTTATCGGTACATATGGTTGTTACTGATCCGAGAGTTTCAACCGAAGAAAGCCTGCGGATTAGCGCGTGACGGCTGACCATCTCACGCATACCACCTGACAGGCTGATGGTAACGACAGCGGGTAAACCTTCGGGGACAGCGGCAATTGCCAGTGAAACGGCTACCATAAACAACGCCAGTGATTCTTGCCAGAAAGTTTCCGAGCCAAACTGTACGATATCAGGAGGAGTTAAAAGACGGGTAACGCCGATAACAAAAACCAATCCGCAGACGATCAGAGCCGCTATACCCAGCGTTTTTCCTAATTCATCTAATCGTTTTTGCAGGGGGGTTTGTTCTTGGTCAACCGACTGGAGCATCGTGGCGATCAGACCCAGCTGGGTATGCATTCCGGTGCTGGTAACAATGCCCTTCCCGCGACCATAGGTGACCGTTGTGCCGGAAAAAGCGGTATTTTTGCGGTCACCAAGCGGGATATCTGTTTGCAGGTTCCCACCAGCATCCTTATTAACCGGAACCGATTCACCAGTGAGTGACGCTTCATCAATGCTCAGGTTAACTGCCTCCAGGAGGCGAATGTCTGCGGGGATGAAATTTCCCGCTTCAATAAAGACAATATCGCCCGGGACCAGTTCTCGCGAAGATACCATGATGCGATGACCATCTCTCAAAACCTGTGCTTCAGGGGCTGCCATCTTTTTGAGCGCAGCCAGTGAGGCTTCAGCACGTGATTCCTGGATAATACCCATGATAGCATTCAGAACAACTATCAATAAGATTGCCCCGGCTTCCACCCAGTCTCCCAGGATGGCGGAGATAACTGCGGCACCAATGAGCAGCCAGATCACAAAACTATTAATCTGCTCCAAAAGTTTTTGCAAAAAAGTTTTGCCTGGCTGTTCTTTCAATTCGTTGTAGCCGAACTTTTCGAGCCTTTCTTTTACTTCCAGATTGCTCAAGCCTGTTTCAAGAGGAACTTCCAGGCTCGCGAGCACTTCCTCCGGCTGCAAAGCGTGCCATGAAACCTTGAGAGCGTCTTCCGCATTCGATATAATTTGATGTGACTTTTCACTCATAAATTGATTCTCCTATAAATTTAGACCATCTCATTATAAAACATTTAATTGTCTAAAACTGAGACCTTAATGGCAAGAAAACCGAACCAGATCATCGCTGGCTGAAATTTGACTTTACTCTTTACTCCCAGCTGTCTGTTCAATCCAATTCGCTCAAATGAGCTGCCAGACAGCATGATACGTGTTAAAATCCAGTTATGCAATGGGACATTCTTGGTCACGAAACCGCAATCAACTTTCTCAAGAACCACACCAAACCTGGCAAAACCCGACATGCCTACCTGATAACGGGTCCCGAAGGAGTTGGCAGAGAAACGCTGTCACTTGCTTTTGCGAAAGCGTTAAATTGCCAAAACCCACCATCAGAGGGTGAATTTTGTGGTCTTTGCCTGGCTTGCCGGCAAATAAACGAACAGCGCTACCCCGACCTGATGACTTTGCGTGTTACTGAGGGCAGCAAGGATCTTAAGATCGACCAGATTCGCGAAATGCAGAAGATGCTTGCCCTCGCGCCATATCAATCACGATATC
>Ga0123334_1002210_pt1 | contig 22802 bp, 20 predicted proteins | sample BiotimSIPDNA_FD_89706 | JGI IMG/M metagenome (GOLD analysis project Ga0123334, IMG submission 89706) | Anaerobic biogas reactor microbial communites from Washington, USA - Biogas_R1 time_0 SIP DNA | ecosystem: Engineered > Bioreactor > Anaerobic > Unclassified | place: Washington, USA... | reverse complement strand
GCATATTCATCTGGAAAACAATATACTGCTGAAGGATTACGATGACCGGCAAGGTGCGGATCATCGCACAAACAGCTGTGAAATCATCAATTAGGAAAGAAGGTATGGTTATGAAAGCAACGCTTGACAGGGAAGGCTGCATATCATGCGGGCTTTGCCCGGCATTATGTCCCGATGTTTTCAGGATGGGCGACGACGGCATTGCCGAGGTTTGGCGTGAGGATGTGCCCGAGGGTGCGGAGGACCAGGCAATCGAAGCGCAGGAGAACTGCCCGGTTTCGGTCATCACGGTGGAATAAGCGCTCAATGACCGGGGAATCGGGGCTGTCGGTATTTCGTCAGCGCGGCAGCCCCGATTCAATATTGGCAGCGTTTCATATGAAAGACAACGATAATGGTTAAATATTTTACTTTTTGTTTCATATGATTGAACTTATGTAAATTTCAGTATATTATGTTATTGCAACAACTTTTTTCATAGGCCTTCTTCGGCCTCTTTTTTTTACGGTTTTATAATCTATCAGTAAATAGCATGAAGTAAGGGATGCTGATCCATGGGGCGGTATAACTTATTACTAAATGGGTTGAATTTGCTCTGTATTGCCATATAATGAATGCTGGGCGGCTGATTTTGCCGGTAAGCCTTCCCGCGCTTCAAGCGCCTGTAATGACCGAGCCGAAATATGGGCAGATATTGAAGCTGCAGCGGAACGCGCCCGGGCATGCACGTGCTTGCCGAAGCATGCATGCCGGTACAGGGACGAAATGTTTGAAGGAGCTTTGTTCATTCCATGAGATTTGATTTAATACACCCGGCTGACCAGATCGTTATGCTGATGAAACGCATCTACGAGGGCGGCATGACGACGACATCCGGCGGCAATCTGTCCGTCAGGGACGCAAACGGGGATATCTGGATTACGCCCGGGAGCATTGACAAGGGCAGCCTGACCCGCCGCGACATACTGTGTGTAAAGCCCGACGGTACTGTCATAGGACCGCACAATCCGTCGGTCGAGCTTCCGTTTCATAAAAAGGTGTATGAGACCCGCCCGGACGCAGGGGCTGTGCTGCATGCACACCCGCCGGGCCTGGTCGCATTTTCGATCGTCGGGTGCATACCCGATACGCGTATCTTGCCGAATGCGTACAATGTATGCGGCCAGGTCGGTTTCGCGCCGTATGACATACCGGGGAGTCCGGCGCTCGGCAACAAAATAGCCGAAAAGCTCCGCGGGGGCAGCAATATCGTCGTACTCGAAAACCACGGTGCTGTCGCGCTGGGCGACGATCTGTTCCAGGCGTTTATGCGCTTTGAGACGCTCGAATACTGCGCAAGGCTCCAGATCAACGCGCTGCGGCTCGGGAACTGCGTATCGCTCACCCCTGAAGAGCTCAGTATTTCCGAATGGAAGTCCGACGTCTGCATGGAATCATTCCATCCTGGCGGGCATACGAGCCTTGAGAAGGAAGGACGCCGCGAGATGTGCGAGCTGATCCACCGCGCGTACGACCGGCAGCTCTTTACAAGCACGCAGGGCACATTCTCGATGAGACTGCCCGACGATTCGTTCCTGATTACGCCGCACGGCCTGGACAGGAAGTACCTGGAGCCCGGGGACATCGTGCTTGTCAAAGACGGCCGGTGCGAGCAGGGCAAGACCCCGAGCCGCTCGGTGCTGCTGCACCGGGATATTTACCGGGCGCACAACGGCATCAACGCAGTCATCATCGCGAATCCGCCGCATATCATGGCCTACGGCGTCGCAGGGGCCAGGTTTGACAGCAGGACGATACCGGAAAGCTACATCATGCTGCGCGATGTGTCGGTGCTGCCGTTCGGGATCAATATAGCAATGCATGATAAGATCATTCAAACGGTGTCGGCCTCGGCTCCGCTTGTGATGACTCAAAACGACAGCCTGCTTGTGACCGGGCCGAGTCTTCTGAAGGTATACGACAGCCTCGAAGTCGCGGAGTTTTCCGCTAGGGCTCTGCTGGCGGCAGCCGCATTGGGCGCGGTCAAACCGATCGGACAGAAGGAAATCGACGATATAAAGGCAGCCTTCTCATTGGAATAGATTTTGAGATGAAGATATGAAGCATGTGCCGCAAGGTTCCGGGGTGGCCGCTTAATGGCCACCCCCAATACTATGCGGACGCACAATGCGCGGCCCTGCGGACTATATAAAGGAGAGAATCAGGAAGGCAGTATGCTCGATCAATCCATACCATATTACAACATCATCATGAAGTGCCCGAAGAACATCGAAGTACACTCTGTTTCATTGCCTGCGGGTTATTCGCTGCGTTTTTTTGAGCCCGGCGACGAGGAGAGCTGGGCGGCCATCGAGGCCTCGGTCGGCGAGTTTGCTTCGCAGGGTGAAGCGCTCGCGTATTTTTATGAGCACTACATGTCGCAGAAGGATGAACTCGCACAAAGGTGCCTGTTCGCGGTCGACCCGCACGGCATGCCGGTCGGCACCTGTACGGCGTGGCGCGATCCGAAGGGCGGGCAAACGGTCAATTCGCTGCACTGGCTGGCGGTCTGTCCGCAATACCAGGGCCGGGGTCTGGGAAAAGCGCTTGTTTCAAAGGTCATGGATGTTTACAGGGGCATGGACGGCCCCGCACCGGTCTATCTGCACACACAGACCTGGAGCCACCGGGCGGTGGGCTTATACCTGAAAAGCGGATTTCGGGCGCTTAAATCGGAAGCATTTTCGTACTATAAAAATGATTATGAGCAGGCATCCGCCGTGCTATCGTGCGTGATGCAGGCAGACTTATACAGGCTCTTCATCAGCACTGCGGTATGATTTTTTGCGTTCATTGAATATTTACTAATGGACTCCAAAGATTCTTGGCTCATACCTACTATTGTTGGCAGGTTGAAAAACCGTAATTTCCATGTAAAACTATATAAAATCGGCGTACCGGCGCGACAGACAGAGCCGGTTTACTGAACATATAAATTTATCTTTCGCTGCGGATGCGAGGTAAGCAGCGGCATTCATTGGACTAGGCAGCGGTGCGACGGCATACGATGTTCACGGAGACCTTGGTATGCAGGTCTTGAACGATAACCGTCATTTGATTTGGAAAGGAAGAGCAATATGAGAAAATCCATTTCTGCAATGGCAGCGGTTCTTATTGCGGGCATACTTCTTGGAGGATGCGACACGGCCCCGCTCCCGGCGGCAAATCCCACAGCCGCGCCCGCACCTGCGGCGGCGCCGACCAAAGCGCCCGAGCCTGTCCCGATTTTCATCGAGGACGCATCGCCCGGCTTTATTCTCGGGCCGTATGGGCGGCTCAGCGCCGACCCGAACGAGGTTGTTGAAGGGAAACAGTCTCTGACAGGCAGGTATCAGGGGGCGAGCGAATACAACAAGATTCTTTTCACAGACAGCGGTGTATTGTATCTTGAACCGGGAAAAACCTATACGGTCAGCTTTAAGTATAGAATACTCGAAACGCCCGATAAAGGATTTGAAGTACTTTTCTATTCGGGTAAGGGCGCGGCAGCCGATGATTGGCTGCCCGCAGAGGTGTTTACGGGAAAAGCGGGCGACAGCGGTGAAGCCACGCTGACGAATACCCTCGGGGATTATGATGATTATCAGATATACTGGAACATCATAGGTAAGGGAAGTATTTCCATTGATTCGGTCAGCCTGCGGGCGGAGCCGGACGACGTTGTGATCGCTGCGCTGGATTTCGAGCCGCCGACGTATTGGTTCCCCGGCCTGCGCACCGATTACCGCCTTGACCTGACGGATAACGGTACTGCCGTCATCGACCGGCAGAGCGGTGAAACGACGGTCGTTCCCTACGGCGAGAAGATGTTCTTTCAAGATATGCTGAAATTCAGCAAAGACACGAGCTACATCATTCATCATGTCAGATCGCAGATGGAAATCCACGGGGGCTGGCATGAACTGGCCGGTATGCCGGTGGACTGGCTGCGCACGGACGGTACTTGGAGTTGGGAAGGAAAATCCGCGTGGGAATGCATTGACGAGCGCTTTGAAACTCCCATGGCTTTTCCCGATCAGCCGGATAAGGTAATCACGGGATATGTTGACTTTTGCGAGGTGTTTCCTGTCGATTGGGATCCCGCGTACAATCCCGCGTGGGACAAAGACGGGGATCTGTATATCGACGACGGTGTGACGGTACCGGACTATATCGCTGCAGATACGCTCAATTCGCTTTTTGACATTTACATGGCGAATTACTGGACGGATTCGTGGCTGGAGCAGCTCAAGAAAAAGGTGGATCTCATCGCCGCCCAGAATTTTAACGGAGTCTTTTTTGATGTCTTGCCCGCCCATGCAACATGGTCGCAGGTGCATCCCGAAATGGACGCAGAACTGCTGAAAAAGCGCGAGATGGATCTCCTGGCCAAGATATCCGCCTACGCGAAAGAGCAGTACGGGTCATCATTTCTTGTTACCGGCAACATCGGCACCAATGCCCGCGAATATTTTCATAATTTAGGAGATTATCTGGATGGCGGATATTATCAGGCGTTTTTCTTCAATTGGCTGGGCACCGGGGAGGTCAACGAATACGCATACACGGTCGACGGGGAGAAATGTCTTGACTTCCTGCGAGATCGGGGTCTGCAGGTTTTTACCTTTGAAAACATAGGCACCGGAACACACAATGCCGAAGACTTACAAAACTACGATGAAAAAGTAAGCAGAAATTACGATTACGCGATAACCAGAGAAAACATGCTGCCGATCTTCTTTTGGGCAGCAAAATCCGACGTCACGCCTTACATCACAACCAATTTCATGTTTGACAGCTTTGCAAACGGCATGTTTCCCCGTATCTCACGCATCATCCCGGGCCGGCCGCCGTTCTCCGACACGCCTTACGACGACTGGGCGCTGGGCAGCGGGGCTTCCGACGAGTTTTCCACAGGCGCAGGCGATGATATGGCTTACGGCGGCTCCGGCGACGATAAGATCGACGGCGGCGCAGGCGATGATGTAGCCTATTACGCAGGGCCTCGCAAGGACTATGATGTCACCCGTGAAGGCGAAACGGTTATCGTCATCGCGATAAGGGGCGATGAGGGCAGGGATGTGCTGACAAACATCGAGAAGCTCATATTTTCGGATACGACCGAGGCAGTGCCGTAGCCTGCGGGGAGATCATTCTGCGCTTTTGGCATAATTACCCCGCCATACCCTGAATAATAAAGGGGTATGGCAAACAACAACTCAAAGCCCAGGCTGTGGAGTAGAAGCTTCATACTGATCGCGATCGCTTCGACCGGCGTTAGCTTCGCCACCTATTTTTTTCTGCCGACACTGCCCGTTTATGCGCAGGCGATGACCGGCTCGGGCGGCTGGGCCGGTGCGATGACCGGCGTGTATTCGCTTGCGTCGCTTGTTTCCCGGCCCATGGCGGGCTATATGGCAGACCGGGTAAAGCGCCTGGCGCTGGCTTTTGCGGGCGCGCTTGTTTGTCTGATAGCCTGCATACTCTATAATTTTGCAGCGGCAATCACTTGGCTGTTGGTGTTCCGCTTCATGCACGGTTTCGGCTTCGGCATGCACACGACATCGGCAAACGCGGCGATCATCGGCATGGTGCCGCCGGAGCGGCGCACCGAGGGCATCGGCAGTTTCGGGCTCTGCATGACGATCGCCTCGGCCATTGCGCCCGCAATCGCGCTTCCGCTTGCAGCAAATCCGGAGACCGGGCTGCTGCCGCTCTCGGCGGCCGCCGGGGCATTGCTCGTCGTCTCCCTGGGCTCGATGCTGCCCGTCATGCAACAAGACCATGCCGGAGAGGAACAAGCGGGGCAGGGGAAGGATTCCGGCGGATTCCGGCGCGCGGCGGAGCCCGTCGCCATGCTGCTGCTTGTCGCATGCGTGCAGGGCGCGGCCGTATCGTTCCTGGCGCTGTACGCCCTCGAAAGGGGCTTCGGCATGATCGGATTCTTTTTCACATGCTCGGCGGCCGGCATGATACTGTCGCGGCTGTTTGCCGGCAGGATCTGCGACAAGCGCGGCATCAGGGCCGTGATGCTGCCGTCGCTGTTTGTTTATTTCCTGTCCGTTCTCGGCATAGCTTTTGTTTCCGGGCAGACGGGCATGATTTTACTCGGATTTCCATTCGGTTTGGCATTGGGTTCCATCACACCCGCATTTAATGTTATAATACTGAGCAGGTTCGCGGACAACCGGCACGGCGCGGCCAGCGCGCTGTACTTCGCGTGCCTTGACGCGGGGATCGGCGGCGGCTCGGTTACATGGGGATTTCTTGCCGGCAGCATCCGGTACAGGGGCATATTCCTGGCTTCGGCCTGCATATGCGCACTGCTCTGTGTCTGGTACTATTTGTCGGGCAAGAATATAAAGCGGAATATATAGGGGGAGCTATGGACGGAATCCTGATAGGCGAAGGGCGCACCGCGCTCATCTATGAGTACGGGCAGGGCAGGGTACTGAAGCTCTTTAAGCCGGGGTATGGATTTTTTGCCGAAGAGGAATATGAAAAGCACCGCATCATACAGAACGCCGGAGCAAAAGCGCCGATGGTTTATGAGCTATATGCCGAAGGCGACCGGAAGGGCATCGTCTACCAGCGGCTGACGGGGCGGAACATGGGCGAACTGATGCTTGCGTCGAAAGAGGATTTTGGCGCCATGCTAAAGGATATGGCGCGTTTGCACATGGCGGTCGGCAGATGCAGGCCGGATGCCGCGCTGCAATCGATGAAGTCGCGCATCGCAAACCATATCCATGCCTCAGCGGACTTGACGGACGGTAAAAAGCAAAGGCTGCTGCGGTATTTGGAAACCATGCCGGATGGCGACGGCCTGTGCCACGGCGACTTTCACCCGGAGAACATCATAATAGAGGGCGGGGAAGCGACTGTCATTGACTGGCTGACCGCAAGCAAGGGCTGCTTTGCCGCGGATGTCGCAAGAACGGTCGTGATTGTGCGGTACGGTGTCATGACAACCAATCCCTCCGATGAGGTATGCGGCCTGGCAAGCGCATTATGCGACATGTACCTGGAGGAAATGGCATCCATCGGCGCCGCCGCGCACAGCGATGTCGAAAGCTGGATGCCGCTGCAGTTGGCCGCAAGACTGGTTGAAGGCAATTCGGAGAGGGAACAGCACGCGCTGCTCGAAAAGCTCGGCACCTATGATATATAGCGGCTGCGAAGATCCGGAGCGCTTCATTATACTGCCATTTGCAACAATATAAAACAAATATTTGTTCGATTATTCATTGACTTTCTATTTGCGGCTTGATAGAATATAAATATCGAACATAAGTTTTATTTCTGATTTGTAAATAAAATACAATGTTCGATTATTTTCGTCTTTATCAGCAACAATGGGAGACAATATGCAGAAAAGCGTGTTCATGCATATCGATGTAAACAGCGCGTATCTGTCGTGGGAGGCCGCATGGAGACTGCAGCACGGCGAAAAGATCGATTTGCGCAAAATACCTTCTGTGGTCGGGGGCAGCCAGGCGACGCGGCACGGAATCGTGCTTGCCAAATCCACGCCGGCAAAAAAGCTCTTCAATATAAAGACCGGCGAGCCGATCGCCGCCGTCAGGCGGCGCGCGCCCAATATCGTCGTCGTGCCGCCGCGGTTTGAGATTTATCTCGAAGCTTCCCGCGCATTCATAGCGCTGCTGCATGATTTTTCGCCCGAGGTCGACCAGTTTTCGGTCGACGAGGCTTTTTTGGACTACACCGGCATGCAGAACATATTCGGGGAGCCGGTCGAGGCGGCCTATAAGATTTCCGAGCGCATCAAAACCGAACTCGGGTTTACCGTGAACATCGGCGTCTCGACGAACAAGCTGCTTGCCAAGATGGCTTCGGAGATGGAAAAGCCCGACAAGGTGCACACGCTGTTCCCGGACGAGATTGAGCGCAAAATGTGGCCGATGCCGATCGGCGAGCTGTACATGGTCGGCAAAAAGATGGCGGACAAATTCAACCAGCGCGGCGTGTTCACGATCGGCGACCTCGCAAAGCTCGATGTCAGCCTGCCCCGCATATGGTTTAAATCCTGGGGCGAGCAGCTGTGGCACTTTGCAAACGGCCGGTACATCGACACGCAAAAGCGCGGCGCGGGCAATTTCCAGGGCACTTCTTCGGGGCACGAGGAGGATATCGGCGCAAAGAGCGTCGGCAATTCCGGCACGATCGCGTTTGACGTCGCCGACCGCGAAACCGCGCACAAGGCGCTTTTATCCATCAGCGAAACGGTCGGCATGCGCCTTCGCAAGCTCGGGCGCAGCGGGCATGTCGTGACGGCCTCGTATACGACATTCGACCTGCAGCGGTTTTGCAGGAGGAAAAAATACCCGATGCCGACAAGCTCGACGATGGAAATCTATGAGCGCGCCGCCGAGGTGTTCGACAGCCTGTGGGACGGCACGCCGATCCGTCAGTTCGGTATTTCGGTCGGCGATCTTGCCGACGGTGGCTGCCGCCAGATGGCGATCGACCAGGATTTTAGAAAGGAAGCGCTCGAACACGCGATTGACAACATACGCGGCAGGTACGGCGACATGAGTATCTTCCGGGCCTCGTTCATGGACTGCGGCTTTTCGCACATGATCGGCGGCACGATGGGCGGCGTCGGCGCCGCACGCAATTTCTTAAAGAGCCCGGTCATGGAATGAGGCGGTTTTTATGAAAAGGATCATGAAGGAAATCGAGGTCATTGCCGTGTTTGATGAGGAGGGCGGCATCACGCCGCTCAAATTCAGGTTGAAAAACCCGGACGGGGACCAGATCATCAAGATTGACAAGATCGTCTACCGGAACATGGAGCGCTTTGCCGGGAACAATATGATGCTGTTCGATTGCCTGTCGGCCGATGACAACAGGCAAATCCAGCTTCAGTTAAAATATGAGCTCAAGAGCTGCCGTTGGTTTTTGTATAAGATGTAGACCTCATAAACCATGCTGTGGTAAACCGAAATCCGGTGTGTTATCATAGTTCTAATGTTTCAATGGGACGGTAATCATGGCTGCGGTTTTTTTTATTGGCGGGTCGCCCTGCTCCGGTAAGAGCACGGTTGCGGAGATGCTGGCGGACAAATATGGTCTGCAATACTACAAGCTGGATGATCATCTGGAGGAATATGTGGGGCTTGGCGCAAAGGAAGGAAACGAATTGTTTCAAAAGTTGTCGTCGATGACGCTCGATGAAACGTGGCTTCGTGATCCGGACATACAGTGTCAAGAAGAACTGGATATCTACCGTGCCATGTTCATCTATGCCCTGCGTGATATTTCGGCCATGCCGGAACGGCCGCCAATTATTGCCGAGGGTGCGGGCTTTCTTCCTGAGATTATGAGGAAGATGAATATTGATGCGGCGCACTATATTTGCATCGTTCCGTCTGAGCAATTTCAGGTCCGTAAATATTCGCAAAGGACGTGGGTCAAGGACTATTTGCATGATTGTTCGGACAGTAAGCAGGCATTTGAAAATTGGATGCAGCGGGATGCACTGTTTGCCCGCAAGGTTTCAGATGATGCCGAAAGACTTGGATATTGTGCGATAACAGTTGATGGCAGCTCGGGCGTCGATGAGACTTACAGGCAGGTTGTGAACACATTTCATTTGTCGAATTAACAGGGTAATAAATATCGTCACTCATTGCTAATTATATGCATATGTAATCCGACAATTTCTATATGCATTTTTTAATTTATTTGATATTATAAGTATATTATATGCATTCTGCTGCCCGGTGAAACTGCGCCGCAAGGAGGTCGGGAACACATTTGCAAGCCGGAAGCAGCCGGTGACGGACTTATCGATTTTTTATCCGGAGGAATATATGAGCGTTAGAATCGTTACCGATTCGACCGCCGACTTGCCCTGCGATATCGTACGAAAACTGAATATCGAAGTCGTGCCGCTGAAGGTTTTATTCGGCACGAAGGAGTATGTCGACGGAGTGGATCTGGACAATAAGACATTCTACAGGATGTTGAAGGAAAGCGAATCGCTGCCCACCACGGCGCAGGTCACCCCAGAGGAATTCACGGTAAGATTTCAGAAAATACTGGACAAAGGCGACGACATCGTTGCCATATTCATAAGCTCCGCGATGAGCGGTACAAGCCAGTCGGCGCATATTGCAAAGCAGCAGCTCGGCGCCGACAACATTTACATCATAGACAGCCAGACGGTCACATTCGAGCTCGGTTTTCTGGTCTACGAAGCGGCGCTGATGGCGCAGGGCGGCCTGCGGGCTTCGGAGATCGCGATGTGCATCGAGCGAATGAAGCAAAAAAGCCGCCTGCTTGCCGTGGTGGATACGCTCGAGTACCTGCAAAAGGGCGGCAGGCTTAAGGCGGGTGCGGCGGTCGTCGGCACGATTCTCCATGTCAAGCCCGTGATATCGATCGAGGGCGGGCTTGTCGTGAATCTGGCAAAGCCCAGGGGCACGAAAAAGGCGTTTTCACAGATACGGGATTTCATTCACGAAAGCGGCCAGAGCCTGGACGGCAAGCGGATCATCATCGGCAACACGAACGCGCCGGACAAGGTGCGGGAGTTTACCGATTATATCAAAAGCATCTGGAGCCCTTCCGAGATTCTGGTGTTTGATATCGGGACCGTGGTCGGCACGCATGTCGGCGAGGGCGCGGTCGGGGTTGTGTATTTGCAGGACTGATTCGGAGCCAAATCCTGTTTGTCCCCGAGTGTCTTGAAAACCTGCGGGGCTCGCATCGTTCGTGCTCCCGGCAGTTATTCGCCTTACAAGTGCATGATACAGATGATTTATTGACCTCCGGCAAGTAAATTGCCGGAGGTCTTGCTCTAGTTACGTGTTGTCAATATCACACTGTTTATCATTAGGTAGGGGTTTGTCGTACTAGAAAACTGCTGGATATCTCGGCGCGCCGAGGGCGTCGCGCCCTACTAAGTTTACTTGACTTATGTTGTATTCATTATAGATTTTTGAACGCCACGGCTCTCTCAAACAACAGCGGCTGTATTTTCGGATATGTCAGATGATCGGGCAATCCGCCAACCTGTTTGATTTCGCATATCTCATAGCCGGGCAGCGCGCCCAACTCTTTAATCTCCGCATAATAGAGCTGCCCATAGGTCGTTCTTGCGCCGGTGTCAACGGAATAGACACAAATCGGCTCCAGATTGTACTTGATTGCACCGGTCTCCTCGTACAACTCCCTTTCGGCAGTCTCATCAATGGCCTCGCCCGGCTCTCTGTGGCCCCCGGGTATCTCCCAGGTCGTCCTGTCCCGGTGTCTTGCAAAGATCCATTTGCCGTTGTACTCTGCCATGATGACGGCAAAGTTTACAAGCTGCGGATCCAATTCGCAGCAGGCATGGAAATCGACTTTCTGCATATTGACGGTCATTCTCTTTTCCCCCTGATACTAATTTACCACAGCAATCGCTTAAACATAAATAAAATACTGCGAATTTCAAATAATAGCAAATAAAGGAGGAATTATTATGTCCGTTGCGGCATGTACAAACTGCGGCAGGAGTTATGACACACGCACGCTGCTTTCCTGCCCCGACTGCGGCGCTTTTGTTTGCGGCCAGTGCCTGGAGCGCTACGGCGGCTGCAGGAATTGCTTTGAGGAGCCCAAGAGCGGGGGCTATCAGGATTTACTTTAAAATCCGGCGGCAGTCTGATGATTCATCGAGCGGTAATGCCTTGTATTCGGTCGCAAGGGGAGCGGGTCGGATTACCGCAGGAACATCCTTATGATTTTCTCCTTGAACCCGCTATAGGGAAGGTACCGGAGCGGCAGGTCGATCCAGTTCTTCTTATCAATGATGCCCTTATAATGTGTAAAGGTATCGAAACTGTTTTTCCCATGGTACGAGCCCATACCGCTCTCGCCGACGCCCCCGAAACCAAGGTAAGGCGTCGCGATATGCATGATCACATCGTTGATGCATCCGCCGCCGTAGGATAGCTCGGTCAACACTCTTTGCCGGAAAGCCTTGTCGTTGGAAAATACATAGAGCGCCAGGGGCTTCGGGCGCGACTTGACCAGCCGGACAGCCCAGTCCGTATCCCGGTACGGGATGACGGGCAGCACCGGCCCGAAGATCTCCTGCTCCATGACGGGCGAGTCGGGGTCGACATCCGCCAGTACGGTCGGTTCGATTTTTCGCGTTTCCGGGTCGTAAGCGCCGCCGATGACCGTATTCTTTCCTTCGATCAAAGATACCAGCCTTTGGAACTGCGCGATGTTGATGATGTGCGGCAGGTTCGCGTCCGTCAGGCCCTTCGGGTAGAATACATCGATATTCTTCTTAAGCTCGCCAAGCAGTTCTTGCTGTCTGCTTTCATGAACCAGAACATAGTCAGGGGCGACGCACGTCTGTCCCGCGTTGATGAACTTTCCGAACGCGAGCCTCTTGGCCGCAAGCATGATGTTCGCCGTATCATCGATGATGACCGGGCTCTTGCCGCCGAGTTCCAGGCATACCGGCGTCAGATTTTTCGCGGCCGCCTGCATGACCGTCCTGCCTGTCGCAGCTCCGCCGGTAAAGAATATGAAGTCGAACTTCTGCTCAAGCAGGTCGGCGTTTTCCCCCCTGTCCCCCTGCACCACACGGACATATTCCGGCGGGAAGATACCGTTGATCATTTCGGCAAGCACCCTTGATGTTTCGGGTGAATTCCGCGACGGTTTTATGATCGCGCAGTTTCCCGCCGCGATCGCTCCGGCAAGCGGCTCGAGTGTCAGCAGCGCCGGGTAATTCCACGGCGATATGATCAGCACCGTGCCGTACGGTTCCGGGTGAATGAAGCTTTTGGCCGCAAAATGCACGAGTGGTGTATGTACCCGCTTGGGCCTTACCCAGCCCGGAAGGTGCTTAATCATAAAATTGATCTCGCTCAGGGAGAGCCCGACCTCGGTCATATACCCCTCGGCGTGCGACTTGCCGAGGTCGGCGCGCAGCGCTTCGAGCAGTTTGCCTTCGTTCTCCCTGACTGTGCAGGCCAGTTTTTTTAGCGCATCGAGCCGGAAACCCAGGCCGAGCGTCTTGCCGCCCGCAAAGAACTCCTTCTGTTGCCGTATGATCTCGATTTTATCCACTTTTACTTCCTCCCTGATCCTTATGCTTTCAATCAGCGACCTGATCTTGCGAGTACCGCATTGGCCGGGCATCGGGTACCGCGGGTTTGCCTCCGCGAGTACCCATTTGATCATCCGGGGTATCTTTTCGAACGCTTCTGACTTTGTCCGCCGGTTTATATCGCTTCCGGCCTCGGTTAATATCTAATTATATAATAATTCATATCTTATTGCAGTGCTCTATTGCAAATTATAAGGAATGCTATATGGCCGGAACATAATCTGAATCATCAAATTGACACTGCCATGCTTATCATGTATTATTATTTATTAAATCTCATTTTATAAACTGGGGTAATAGCAGGTTTTGCGAAAGCGATAGGAGGGATGCATCCATGCGGCAGATCAAAGAAATATTGCAAAAGGGCATGCTGCCGATGGACGGTGCATTCGGCACATACTATGCTTCGCTTTACGGAAACGCCGCCCCGTGCGAGCTTGCGAACATCGACCACCCGGACAGAGTCAGGACAATCCACAATGAATACATCGAAGCCGGCGCGCGGCTGCTTCGCTCGAACACCTTTGCGGCAAGCCGCTACCACGAGGGCTTTACCGAAGCGATGAGCGCCGAAGCCATCGCCGCAGGCTACCGGATACTGCTCGATTGCGTTGCGGGCACGGGCTGCTTCGCATCTGCCGACATCGGGCCGCTGCCGGATGTCGACGCGGACGGCAGCGACATCTCCCGGGAACAGCGGCAAGCCGAATACATGCGCATGGCCGACATCTTTCTGGACCTTGGCGCGACCATATTTGTTTTTGAGACGATCGCCGATACCAACGGTCTGCGCGAAGCCGTCGAGCATATCAAGAAACTGAGCCCCGATTCATTCGTGCTGTGCCAGTTCGCGGTGCGGCCCGAGGGCTACACGCGCACCGGCAAGGGGATCGAGAGCCTTGCCCAGGAGCTTTCCCACATACCCTGCGACGCGGTCGGCATGAACTGCGCAAGCGGACCCTCGCATATGCTGCGGAACATGGAGCGCCTGATCCGGCTGACCGGCAAGCCCGTTTCGATGCTGCCCAACGCGGGCCATCCGTACCTTCTGGAGGGACGGGTCAGCTATGAGCAGAACAGCGGTTATTTTGCGGGAATCATGCAGGAGGCCGTCAATCGGGGCATCAAGCTCCCCGGCGGGTGCTGCGGCACGACGCCGGAGTATATACGCGCGATGCTGCAAAATGAGCCGAGGGTCGTAAGGATCGAGAAGACCCATACCCGGGCAAAGCACCCGAAGGCCAAGCTAGGTACAAAGCCCGCCATCGATATCATGGTCGAGCTCAACGCGCCTGCGGGCGGCACGCTCGATTCGACCGTCAGGCGGTCGGCGGAACTCAAAGCGCTGGGCGTCGGGACTGTCACGATCCCCGATTCGCCGCTGAGCCGCCCGCGCATGAATCCGCTGATGGTCGGGGAACTGATCCGCAGGAAAACCGGGCTTGAGACGCTGGTGCACATGTGCTGCCGCGACCGCAACATCATCGCATTGCAATCCGATCTTACAGCTGCCTGGGCGCTGGGGCTGCGCAGGCTTTTATGCGTGACGGGCGACCCTGTGGCCGCCGGCTCGCGCGATGAGACAAAGAGTGTGTTCAACCTGTCTTCCGTGTCGTTCATGCAGATGGTCTCGAACATGAACCGGGAGCTTTTCAGCAGCGATCCGATTGAGATTTACGGCGCGGTCAAGCTCAATGCGCCGAATTTTCCGGCAGAGCTCGCACGATGCGCAAAAAAACGCGAAGCGGGTACGGCGGCTTTTCTGAGCCAGCCGGTTTTCGGCGGCGCGGGCATCGGCAATATCAAGGTACTCAAAGAGGAACTCGGCGCAAAGGTCTACGCGGGCATCATGCCGCCGGTATCCTACCGCAACGCCGTGTTCTTAAAATACGAGGTTCCGGGCATGGATATACCGGAGGATGTTGTCGCAAGGTTTGCAGGGATCGAGGATCGGGACCGGGCCGAAGGAATAGGCGCGCAGATTGCGGCGGAAATTATAAACGACGCCATGCAGTACGCAGACGGAATCTACCTGATGCTTCCGTTCGGCAGGGTTTCGATGGCTGCAAGGCTTTTTCAAATTTTGAACCGGGAAGTGGATAGGGATGAACAGGCAGGAATTTAAGAAATGGGCCTTGTCGGCCCTGCGCATGTTTGACGGCTCGACCGGCAACACGCTGTCAAGGCGCGGCATGCCCGCGGGTGCGGTGCCGGAGCAATGGATCATCGAAAACCCCGACGTGCTGATTGAGCTGCAGCGCGAGTTTATCGATGCCGGAACCGAAGTGATGCTGACCGCGACGCTCGGCGCGACCGCGCCGAAGCTGGCCGAGTACGGTATTACGGACGTTGAGGGCTATAACCGGAAGCTTTTTGAAATCACGAAACAGGCGGTCGGCGAAAAGACGCGAATAGCGGCCGAGCTCGGGCCTACCGGTAAATTTATGGCGCCGATGGGCGATAAATCGTTTGAAGATATGGTCGGCATATACAAACAGCAGGTCGCCGCATTGCTGCCCTGCAAGCCCGACATGTTCATACTCGAGACATTCATCGACCTTGCCGAAGCGCGAGCGGCCGTTATCGCGATCAGGGATCTGTGCGACCTTCCGGTCATAGCATCGATGACCTTCCAGAACGGCATGACGCTGACCGGCAGCACGCCGGAGGCCGTTGCCGTCACATTGACGGCTGCCGGAGCCGACGCGGTCGGCGCGAACTGCTCGACGGGGCCGCAGGGCGTTGCCGAAGTCGTAGCGAAAATGGCGGCGGTGTGTGATTTGCCGCTGTTTGCAAAGCCCAACGCCGGCATGCCGCAGCTTATCGACGGCAGGACGGTGTTTCGGATGGGCCCGGAGGAGTTTGCGAAGGAAGCCTTGGCGCTTGTCAAGGCGGGCGCGACGCTGGTCGGCGGCTGCTGCGGTGCGACACCCGAGCATATAAAGGAATTCAAACAGAGGATACGTGATTTAGAACCCGCGCCAAGGGCACAGGTTCAGAAAGCATATGTCTCATCCCCGAGGCAGGCGCTCGAAATCAGCGTCGATACGCCGCTTCGCATCGTCGGCGAGGGGATCAACCCGACCGGCCGTAAAAATCTTGCGAAGAGCTTTGTCGACAGCGATATTATGCCTGCGGTGGAGCTTGCCGGACAGCAGGTCGAGGACGGCGCAGATCTGCTCGACATCAATGTCAGCGCCGCCGGGGCCGACGAGATCTCGATCATGGCAATGCTGGCATCCCAGCTGCCGGTATACTGTCCTGCGCCGCTGTGCTTTGACTCGACGAATGCCGAGGTCATGGAAATCGCGCTACGCAACTACTGCGGCAGGGCCATATTGAACTCCGCAAGCGCCGAGCCCGGAAGAATGGAGCCGATGCTGGCGCTTGCCAAGAAGTACGGCGCAGTCGTCATACTGCTTCCCTTCAAGGACGGCATACCGCAAACCGCCGAGGACAGGCTGATGGCCGCAAACGAACTGATCGACGCGGCCGGGCGGGCGGGGCTGAACAAATCCGACATCATCATCGACGGCGCAATCATGGCGGCGGCAACCGACACCGGATCGCCCGGCGAAGCGCTCAAATTTGTTTCGCAGATGCACGCACGCGGCTATATGACGATCGCGGGCGTATCGAATGTGTCGTTCGGGCTGCCGGACAGAGAATCGCTGAACACAGTATTTTTGACGATGCTTGTTTCGCACGGCCTGTCGCTTGCGATCGCCCGGCCCGGGGAGGCCGCGTCGCTGATACGCGAGGCTTCGAGCGTGCTTATGGGGCGCGACGAATGGTGCATGAACTGGATTGAACGATCAAGAAAAGGCAAGGAGTTTTTACGTGATTAAGCTTTTTGAAAAGAGTGTTTATTGCGTGGGGGGAGTGCCGCTTACAGACGGCGTGAGCCTTGCGGATGCCAATCATGCCGCCGGAACCGGAATCGAGTCGCAGCAGCTCAATGAAACGCTTCGCGACGGCACCATGGCCTGGAAGATATTAAGGGCGCACAACAAGTCCGGTCAGGACGGTTATTTGAATATACGGTTCGACGCGCTTGCTTCGCATGACATCACCTATGTCGGCATCATACAGACCGCCCGCGTCAGCGGCCTTACGGAGTTCACGATGCCCTATGCGCTGACATGCTGCCACAACTCGCTTTGTGCGGTCGGCGGCACCATCAACGAGGACGACCATGTATTCGGGCTTTCCGCCGCGCAGAAATACGGCGGTATATTCGTACCGCCGCACCAGGCGGTCATACACCAGTATATACGCGAGCAGATGGCCGGCTGCGGCAAGATGATACTGGGCTCCGATTCGCACACGCGCTACGGCGCGCTCGGCTGCATGGGCGTCGGCGAGGGCGGCCCGGAGCTGGTCAAGCAGCTCCTTTCCAGGACATGGGATGCGCCGCGGCCCGAAGTCGTCGGCATCTTCCTGACCGGTGCGCCGCGGCCCGGCGTCGGCCCGCAGGATGTCGCGATCGCCCTGGTCGGAGCGACGTTCGGGAGCGGGTTTGTCAAGAACCGCATCATGGAATTCTTCGGGCCGGGCGTGTCGAACCTGTCGGTTGATTACCGCATGGGCATCGACGTGATGACGACCGAGACCACGTGCCTGTCGTCGATCTGGCAAACGGACGGCAAGGTGCGCGAATACTACCGGATACACGGCAGGGAGCAGGAGTACAGCGATATCGCCCCGGATGCCGCGGTCATGTACGACAGACTGATCACCGTCGACCTGTCCGGGGTCGTGCCTATGATCGCACTGCCGTTCCACCCGAGCAACGCGTTCCCGATACAGGAAGTCATCGACAACGCCGGGGATGTATTCGAAAGGCTCGAGGGCGAGGCGAAATCTCTGTATCTGGAGTCCGGCGTCGGCATCGATTACAGAAGCATGATCACCGATAAGGGGATCCGCATACAGCAGGGGATTATCGCGGGCTGCAGCGGCGGAACTTATGAAAACATTGAAATCGCATCCTCGATGCTCGATGGCAGGACCATCGGCAGCGACGAGTTTACATTGTCCGTTTACCCGGCGAGCCAGCCGATCTACTCGGCGCTCTTAAAGTCGGGAGCGGCTTCGAAGCTGCTCGACGCGGGCGCGGTCATCAAGACCGCATTCTGCGGGCCGTGCTTCGGCGCGGGCGATGTGCCCCGGAACGGCGCGCTGTCGATACGGCACACGACCAGGAATTTCCCGAACCGCGAGGGCAGCAAGCCCGGCCAGGGACAGCTCGCGGCGGTTGCGCTGATGGATGCGCGCTCGATCGCGGCGACTGCGGCAAACGGCGGCCTGCTGACTCCGGCAGATCAGGTATATGTGCCGGATACCACGCCGGCTTATACCTTCAATCAAAAGATATACGACAACCGCCTGTACCGGGGCGTGGGCAGGCCCGAGGCGGGCGTCGAGCTGAAGCTCGGTCCGAATATCAAGGACTGGCCGCAGATGATCGCGATGCCCGATGATCTGCTGATTGCCACCGCGTCGGTGATCTGCGACGAGGTGACCACAACGGACGAGCTGATACCCTCGGGCGAGACATCGTCATACCGCTCGAACCCGGTCGGGCTTGCCGAGTTTACGCTCTCGCGCAAGGACCCCGGCTATGTGCCCTATGCCAAGCGCATCGCTGAGCAGGAACGCCTGCGCAGGGCCGGCGAGCCCCTTTCCGACGAGGGCCTTCACCGGGCGCTGGAGGCATTCGGCATCGATCAAGCGGACAATGTATCCTTCGGTACGTTCGTATACGCGAACAAGCCCGGCGACGGGTCGGCGCGCGAACAGGCCGCATCGTGCCAGAAGGTGCTGGGCGGCTGGGCGAACATCGCAAAGGATTATGCGACCAAGCGTTACCGCAGCAATTGCGTGAACTGGGGTATGCTGCCGCTGACACTTGCGCCGGGGACATCGCTCGAGCTTTCACGCGGGGATTTCGTGTATCTTCGGGGCATTAAAAAAGCGCTCGAAGAAGGATGCGATGAAATAGACGCAAAGCTTTTACGAAACGGACGGGTATCGGAGCTAAAGCTGTACCTGCCCGGCATCACGCCCGAGGAGCGCAAGATATTGCTTGCCGGGTGCCTGATGAATTATTACAGGGTGTAATTACTGCGTAATTGTTTTTTTCAGGCGGCCGCATACGTTCGCGTATGTTTCGAGCGCGTCCCTGCCCGCCCGGGTCAGCGTGTATTGGCCCTTGGAGACCCGCTCGAACCAGCCGTAATGGTTCATGTATAATATCGTATGTGTCTTTTCGCAGCAGCCCAGCTTGACAAGCTGGGCTGCGCTTGCTGTTCCGAGCTGTTCCAGGTGCAGCGCGACAAGCAGCGCATTTTCCTTATAAGGCGTCATGCGCTTTGTTTTGACGCTGCCGCCGGTGTTCTCGTCGCCTGACAGCGACCGGAAGCTATGGAGCGCCGCTGTCCTGCGCTTTGTATTCCGGCGGCGGCTTGCCTCGTAGTCAAAGGCTTTTGGCGGGAACGCTTCCTCGACATAGCCCTCTCCTTTTGTCTGCACGAGCAGCAGCCCCAGGTTCAGGCGGCGTATCAGATGGACGAGATCCTGGAATTCGCGCGAGGCCTGCCTACGGAACGCGGGCTTCGGAACGGCGATGTAAACGATGTCCATGATCTTCTGGCGCTTGGCGGCCTGCGCGAGCAGCCTGATTGTGATGCCGGTTTTCATCTCCACGGCAAGCAGCTGCCCGTCCTTTTCGGCCATCACGTCGCAGTCGGCGACTTCGGACTTTACCGTGTACCCAAGATCCTCAAGGAAGGTTTTGATATGGGGGTATAGGTCGGTTTCTTTCATGTTTCAAATTATACCACACATGGTATATAATTTTATTATGATCAAGAACTTATATGAAAAAGCCCTCGAGATTGCTTTCAAGGCGCATGCCGGCCAGTTCGACAAAGGAGGCAAGCCCTATATCGAACATCCTTTGAAGGTGCTGATTGGTGAGTTAAGGGATTATTTACTCAATAGTAATCAATAAAATACAATATGATACAGAAATCGTAAGTTCTCCGCTAGAATCCCTCTTGTTTTTAACCGTGCAGTATGATATAGTCCAGATATTATTGTACAAACAATAAGTGGTAATATGTTTTTTGAAAAGCCTCCCGAAATTTTCGGGCAGATGAGTAAAGAATCATTAGAGCCAGATCATTTCAGGAGGTTTATAAATGCCGGACAAGAAAATTGTATGCGTTGACTGCAAACAGGAATTTGTCTTTACAGAGAGCGAGCAGGCTTTCTATAAGGAAAAGGGCTTCGACAACGAACCCAAAAGATGCCCCGATTGCAGAAGAGCCAAAAAGCAACAAAGAAACGCAGGCGGCGGCAACAGGAATCAAGGCCGCGGCTGGTAACACCAAGAACGACGCATATATAATTTAGTCATTATATCAGTGCAATTTAAACCATTGAACGAAAGTTTAATGGTTTTTATTATGGATTTTGTGGTTATTAAATCCTCTCTTCATTCTGTATTATAACTTGACATATGCGGTCATAACCTTATAATTAAATTATGACTAATTAAGTAGGGTATTAATTGCTATTCGTGCATTCATTATGAAGGGATGGAGAATCTTATGAAGAAACTGATCATACTGCTCTTTAAAATCATATTGATCGCGGCTTCGATATCGGCATGTTCATATCCGGCGGCGGAAGATCAGCCGGAACCGACGCCGGAAGCCCTGCAAACCCAACAGCCGCAGGAAAATACGGAAGTGGTCAGGCTGACCGCACAGCAGGCAAAGGGCAGGATCGACAGCGAAGAAGGCATCATCATTGTCGATGTCAGGACGCAGGCGGAGTATGATGACGCGCACATTCCGGGTGCCATACTGCTGCCTGTCGATGCGATACCGGCGGACGCGGAGTCTGTCATACCGGACAAGGAAGCCGTCTACTTCATCTATTGCCGCAGCGGCAACCGGAGCGCGACGGCGGCGGCGCTGCTTGCGGAAATGGGCTATCAGAACATCTACGATTTCGGAGGTATTATCGACTGGCCGTATGAGCTTGTCGGGAGCAGCGGCTGACAATCCAATACGGTGTATGAGGGAAATAAGGGCCTTCTAAGGCCCTTACAGACTGTCAAAAAAGCCAGCAAAGAGTTGGCTTTTTTTGGTATAATAGAAGGGGTGAAAAAAGTGCTGAATAAGAACGAAGAAAACCGACAAGCAGTAGAAATTGTGAGCCTGGAAGCAATCGTGCCAAAGGATCATTTGCTAAGAAAAATCGACGTAGCAGTTGACTTTGAACATATATATGAACTGGTGCAGGAACTGTATTGTCCTGATAACGGACGACCGAGCATAGACCCGGTAGTGCTGATCAAGATGGTGTTTATCCAGCACTTGTATGGAATACGATCATTAAGGCAGACGGCAGCCGATGTAGACATGAATAATGCATACAGATGGTTTATTGGATACCCATTGAATAAATCAGTACCGCATTTTGCCACTATAAGCTATAACTTCAGGCATCGATTCAGCGAGGATACGGTGGAACAGATATTTGAATGGATATTGGATGAAGTAGAGAAAGCGGGATATTTGGCGCCGGAGGTGGTGTTTGTCGACGGAACGCATATCAAGGCAAATGCCAGTCTGAAAAAGCAGGTAAAGGAAGCGATTCCGGTGGCGGCTAAAGTATACGAAAAGCAATTACGTGAAGAGGTCAACAAGGATCGGGAAGATCATGGGAAAAAGCCATTTTACAGTGAACCAACCGACCAACCGCCGCAAGAAAGGATCATAACTAAATCCACTACCGATCCGGAGAGTGGAGTTTTCCACAAAGGAGAGCACAGAAAATGCTTTGCCTACACTGCACAAACAGTATGTGACAAGCACAACTACATATTAGGTGTCACGGTTAATCCGGGGAATATTCATGACAGCACAGCCTTTGACGAAGTATATGACAAGGTTACGGCAAGATTTCCACAGATCAATGTCATAACTGCCGATGCGGCGTACAAAACACCGTGGATATGTAAAAAGATATTAGATGACGAACGTATTCCATCAATGCCGTACAAACGACCGATGACCAAGAAAGGGAATCTGGAATGGTGGAAATATGTATACGATGAATACTATGATTGCGTAATATGCCCGGAATACCAAATTCTCAAATACAGCACAACGGACAGGAACGGTTATCGAGAATACAAAAGCAATCCACTAATATGCGTAAATTGTCCATCTCGGGAACGCTGTACTCTTAGCCGGAATTGTCAAAAGGTTGTTGTAGCGCATATATGGAAGGATTACATCGAGCAAGCGGAGGATATACGTCATTCCCCACTAGGAAAGACAACCTATTCAATGCGAAGTCAAACCATTGAACGTGTTTTCGCAGACGGCAAGGAGAAACATGGGATGCGCTATACTCCTTATCGAGGAATTTACCGAGTCACCAGTTGGGTCAAGCTAAAATATACTGCCATGAACCTTAAAAAGATGGCAATGAGAAAGTGGAAGGAGTCTGTTTTCTCTTGTTTTTATCCATTCCATAGTGCCTTTTATCCTTTTGCTTTTAATATTTTATCTTTTAATGTAAAGAACCCCATTGCCTCTTAACTACAACAGGGTTCTTTGACAGTCTG
>Ga0123334_1002206_pt1 | contig 22830 bp, 15 predicted proteins | sample BiotimSIPDNA_FD_89706 | JGI IMG/M metagenome (GOLD analysis project Ga0123334, IMG submission 89706) | Anaerobic biogas reactor microbial communites from Washington, USA - Biogas_R1 time_0 SIP DNA | ecosystem: Engineered > Bioreactor > Anaerobic > Unclassified | place: Washington, USA... | reverse complement strand
GACCAGCGCAGCTGATAGGGTGCATCCTGATTATCTGTGTTAAACAGGTCTGCAATTCAAGTGGAGAGCACTTCTGAAAAATACCGGCTGTATACCATATCGTAGCCGTACATCAACTCATTAATCCTCACAGGTGATCTGTTATGCTAAAAATTAAGGCTATACCACTACCTCCAAAACGGGCAAAAATCGATAATAGTGGTAATCAGAAAAATCAGCAGATCAGGCAGGAATTTTTAGCTGCAATTAAAAGATTCCAGAAAGCCTGTGGAAGTGACTGGTTCAGAAGAAAACAATTGATCTACTCACGTCCCTGGTTTTTAGTGTGCGGTCCTGCAGGATCAGGAAAATCTACACTGATCAACAAAACCGGACTGAACTGTATTGCAACCTATCCTGATGACCCGGATGAAGAAATTCAGTGGCGATTTACCAATGATGCAGTCTGGATAGATATACCCGGAAGTATGATTGCTGATTCTGCATCAGTGGAATTCCAAAGTTTTCTTCAGACGCTTGCATCGATACGGCGCCGGCGTCCCTTAGATGGTATTCTAATGGTTATAGATTGCGATTTATTACTCAATGCTGAATTACCGGGTATAAGGAATATTGGAGAATCGTTACGTAAACGAATTGATCAGATTATAAAATTGTGGGGAATAGAACTGCCGGTATATCATGTGTTTACAAATGCGGATAAAATAACCGGGTTTAATATGCTATTCAGTGATCCGCTTGGAAAATGGAATGAGCGGGTGTTAGGGACAACGCTGGATGTAGCTGCTGCCGAACAAAAACTTAAAGAGATATTTCTTGAAGAACTCTCAATGCTTCTTGACTGGATAAAAGAGATTCAGGTCAAAATGCTTGCCCGTGACCATAATCAGTCCAACCGTAGATTGATTTGCCAGTTTCCTATAATGTTCGAATCCATGAGAGATAAACTTTCGTCATTGTTTTCCATATTGTTTAAAAACAATGAATTTACCGGAAAGCCTTTATTTGGCGGATTTTTCTTTACCAGTTGTCAAACCGGGGAACTGAAAATAAAGGATAGTGACAGCCGGATTTTTGATGTCAGTAAAACGATCATCTCGCATCCTTTGAATCCCAATAAAAAGAAGGGATCAATCGGATATGAATCACCCATGGGTGCAGCAAATACGGTCACAACATTTTTCGCCACTCCGGTATTGACTAATGTAATACCAAAACATGTAGCTCCTATATCTTCTACCGAACAGAAATTCAGACAAAACGCGACATCACTTTTCTGGAAAGCGGCTGTAGTACTACTTGTTATTATTGCAGTATCCTTTTTTGAGTGTGGAGCATCACATCATGTTCGTAAAATTGACAAAAAGGTTAGAACAGATTTTTCCGTACCTGTTTCGCACTCTCCTGAAGGCATAAAACAACTTGGTGGTTTATTACAACACTATAATAATTATAAGCAGTATGAAAAAAGACCGACATTTTCGATGGTTATTACCAGATATAAAACAAAAAAGATGTCATCCACTATTAAAGATGCATTTTTGTCATCTGTTTTTAACACGATTGTGGTTCCATGTTCCAATGAATTGGTTGTTCAACAAAACAGAATGGTAAAATTAACGGAAAACAGTCCTGAAAACGATTTCATGAAATTAAAGCATTTGTTGCAGACATATCTTGCCATTTCAGATTTAAACCGGAACCATCCAGGTGTCATTGACAAAGGTGTTGTAGTCCCTGTACTTCATAATATGGCACTAACCTCTATTTTCGGTTCAACTAATGTAAAAAGTGATCTTGACAGCATACTGAACAATGTAATAATTGCGTACGTTGGCGAAATGAAGAACAACAGGGAATCAAAATATAAAATCAGCGCAGATACAATGCTTGTTGCCAGTGTGCAGGATAAATTAGTTAGAATGTTTGATGTAAATGCGGTATATGTGATGGCGCTCAATGACTTACTGGTATCATCAAAGAATCTGGAGCTTGTTGACATAATAGGCAAAGACATTCCGCTGAATCTGCATGCATCGATGACCCTGAATGAGGTGTATACGCCAACAGGGTGGAATGGGTACGTTCGCAAGAAATTTCATGAGGACAGTAATGTTCGCAAAAACATCGAGGATTGGGCAATTGGTAACAATAAGGGAGCGTATACTGACATTTTCAATGATCCCAAACAGCTCTATAATGGACTTGTAAAGAGGTATAGTGAAGATATCAGAATACAATGGCGTAATTTTTTGAATTCTGTTTCCATGGACAGGTTTGGTTCATTTCAGACAGCACAGGAGCGTTTGCTTCAGTTAAGCGGGCCACAGTCGGATATTGCAAAACTGACAGGAAAGTTTGCCGACTGGTCGGGAAGCTTTATCAAATCCGATTCCGGAATCATTAATGAACCGGCTTTTCTGGAATTTACTGATGAAATGGCTTTTTTACGACCGTTTGTGGTTTCAAATCTTCCTCAATATCAAAAACAATTTGAGGAGGTTGCAAAAGGTCTGGTAACAGCTTCAGAGGTGAATTCGATTCTGGGTGTATTTACCGGCCACGATAGTGATCCGCTGCTACGGGCATACCAATATATTTATTCTTCGGTGCTTTTACCGCTGAGTAAGGATCAGAAGGGGTTTTTAGAGCACCTGATGATGGAACCGTATAACCGTACCATCGAGTTATTGAAACCTGAACTTGCTAAAAATCTTTCAGCAAAGTGGCTGGATGTGTACAGGCTGTTTGATGCATCCCTCAATAGAATGTATCCGTTTGTTGACAATGACAGAGAGGCATCATTTGATGCTTCGATTGACTTTTTTAATCCGGTTTCCGGAATGTTCTGGAAGACAGTAAATGATTATTTCAGCCCCTACATTACAAAGGGTAATTCAAAATACGAATTACGCAATTCGGCAGCTTTAATTCCGATACGATTTTCACCATCATTTTTAAAATGTCTTAATAAGGCTGATACTATTTCGCATATCTTTTTTAAGGATGGTAAGCGGAAAGTATGGAAGGTGTCAATACTGCCGCAGCAATCGAATAAGAAATTGAAAAAGGCGGATATTGCTTTAGGAAAAGTATTGATAAATCTGCTCACCGAGCCGGGTAAATCCCTGTGGTGGCCAGTTGAAGGAGAACAACAGGATTTACAGCTGGAACTTACCGATAGTTTAGACAGAAGTGGAAAAAAAATAATGCGTAGCCAATGGGGGCTTATGCGTCTTGTAAATAGCTCATGCAGTCAGACCGGTAATAATTTTCGATCAGGTTTCAATGTGGAATTGAAAACGCAGAACAATGCTATAATTCATATTTCATTACCGGCACGTGTTACTGTTTCATCAACAGAACCGTGGCATCCGTTTTGTTATAATGCCCTGAAAGGTTTCTTTGTTCCGGATAATTTCTATTGACAGAATCAACAAATCAGCGCTTGTCAGCACGATTTTCAAACATCACCAGTTTGTCATCACTACGCTGGTTCATATAGCACAGACGTATCCAGTCGGGCGAATTTGGTTTGCTGTAAATACGCATTTCGTCAATAATCCCGTTAAACCATTGAGCAGTTGATCCGGTTCGTTTACCAATGGAAATGTTGTCTGTGGTTATTTTTGCATCAGTCGAGTGCTTTACGTCGATTGATTCACTCATAAGAACGCCATCAACGTAGATCTTCTGTTTGGATCTGTCACGTATGCAGACAATAAATTGCCACTGTTTTTCTGCAGCGGGTGCATTAGAGCACTGCCAACCTGATTTCTGATGATACTCATAGAAACGCCAGGTGTTACTGCTGCTGATCTGTAAACCGTACTGGTGATGGCTTTTCGATATGACAGTATGGATCGCATTGTCAAGTTTTTCTGCATAAACCCATGCCGAGATTGTGTATTGTGCATTCTGGGTGAAATTGAGCTTGCCTGAGGCAGAATTGCACACAATCGCATAATTCGATGTTCCATCAAACCAGCATGCCGGGCCGATTTGGCCATCAACAATTGTTTTCCTGGTCATGCCAATGTACTTTGCATCAAACCGGTTTTCCGTTGCGTCATCAAGAAATATGCCATCTTTCGAGCCCATATGCCAGGATGCCTGAATTCCCAGTGTTGTGTCAAAGACGCCTGCGCTGTTTGTGTTAATTCTCTGTATATCAGGATTCCCCCAGAGCATTGTAAAGTATTGTGTTGCATTATTTCCATAGACAGTATCAACGTTAACCCAGATCTCTGCTACCTTACAATTTCTATCCCAGCGTTCAATCTGGAATGGCATTGGTGTATTGTCTGGTTTGACAAAGCAGATATCGCTTCCATCGGATCTGGCGGAAGAAAAATCGAAGTTTGAACTATTGAGACGGACGAGTACTGGAAAACGTCTGATTGACACAGCGACATTGGCTCCGGAGTCAGTCGTGTTAAGGAAAATTTTCCCTGAATTCAACCATTGAGTTCTATTTTTAATTACTATGGTATCGATTATATTTGTTTTATAAGGTACTACCTTTACATTACTGATTATCTCATGAAGCTGCTGAGGTTGTGAGGTAACGGCCCTGATGGTATAACTTCCGGCAGGGATATTGTCGATTTTGAAATTGTTGGTATTTTTGTCAACTTTTTTAACGACATCCAGACCGTAGATCTGTACATAGACATCGGTTGAATCATCGATAACCGATGTGTCAATAACGCCGGTGATTTCACTTAGCTGGTCAAGAAAAACGATACCGTAATCTCTGAGGCTGTCACTATTAGCCTCGCATTTCAGAAGTGCACCCTCACCGTTGTTATTACGAAAAAAAACAGAATAAAAGCCACACGCAAGGCTGTCGATGATAATAATGCCGTTTGAATCGGTCATCAGCTCACGGTATGGTTTGTAAAGAGCTGTGTTGGTGTCCATTACAAAGTTTGCGGGATGGATACGTGCGGGAATGTTTGCCGCAACCCTGCCATCAAGGTAGCGCACTGATGCGATGACACCATTGGTAGTCTCTGTTCCGGTGCCTGAACCGGCTGTAAGCGGTGATGTCGTACATAAAAAAAACGTACAAATGAGAAATGATGCAAGCGTGCCTGCAAGAAACTTAATCATTTCCCTGCACCAATTCTGTTTGATGTTCTCTTTTCTTTGAAACCGGAAAAACCTGAAAGTTCAACTGGTAGGCACAATCAACATGATTTTCTTTTTCTACTATTTCGAATATCTGGTGCCTGAATTGTTTTAGACCTTCACGTACTTTGTTAAATCCATCCTGTGACAAACTTATAGTCATAGTGGAAAAATCCCTCTCATCCCTGGGGATTTTCTCAAGGGCATCCTTTGCCAGAACAAGCATCTCCTCCTGATATTGTCTGATTGCGATTGAATGCCAGGACTCTCCAGTAGTCATAAACCGTGATGTAACCTCGTAAAATCCGTCCTCATTTTTCCGGATCAGTTGCAGCTTCCCGAGAAGATCAATTGCTTTTTTTGCTTCGGATGCTTTTATTTGCGGTTGAACGGTTGCAGCAAGTTCATCATAGTTATCTTTGAATTTATGAAATGCAAGGATTTCCCGGATTGCTGAGTAGTACCATTTTTTATAAAACTCATAATTTTTCTCTTCTATTTTAACCGGAGATTTGTTGGTAAAGGGAAGAAGTTTTTCAAAATAGCCGGTCATTTCCTCATGAGTTTTTGCTTTGCAGAAGAGTGTCAGGAGTTCAAAGTACCGGGCTTCTTTTTTTGAAAGTTTCAGAAGGTCAACAAATTTCTGAACAGATTCCAGTGTGATGTTTTTTTTCCCCTGAAAAACTTTTACAAGATAACCGGGATCAATTCCGAGTCGCTGACTCATATACCTGTACGAGAAAAAACTCTGTTGTGCCTTTTTTTCTTTATAGTAATCCATCAGGTATTTATGATAATCATAATAATCAAATATATTCGGCATTAATTCCCCCCCCCGGATTTAGTTCGAATTTACATGCTTTGTCAATCCGATTCACCCCTGACAAAAACCAGTAGCAAATTTGAATACCAATAATATAAAGGGAAAAACTTCCAGTGTATGCACTTTAATAGTAAAAAAGAGTAAATTGTTGACCATATGGTCAACAAAATCAACATAGGAGTAGTATTGGTGCAAATAATTGTTCTTATATATTAACGTTTTATGTATAATAAAAAACATTTGGCATGTACAGGCATGATGACCACAGCAAATGAACTGGTCAACATGATACAGTTTAATGATGCTGCTAATATGCAAATAAAACTACTCCTGTTTTTTCACCTTTTTGTTGCGGTATTTAATAAATATTGCGATGCCTGGTAATCTATCCAGCAGTGTCAGATGCGGGGTGTTTACGGTCTACCATCTGCTGCGAAACGCTTATATGTTACTTTACGTTTTTTAACCTTGCGATAAAATATCTCAGATTAGCACATTCAATTAATCGAAAAATCAATGGGTTGAAGTATATTTACAGCATATAGCAACCCGTTCCCGTCAATAACGACTTAAAATAGCTATTTAAATATTGTTTTTAAACATTAACGAAATGTAGTTTTCTGTAAATTGTAAAAGTATTTCCAAATGCTTTCCGGAGTATTATGGTTTCTGGAATCTGATAATAGTATACCGGATTTCTGTACTTTCAAGGCACCACAACGGTTGTTAAACGTTTGTTGCTCGTTGCTGTGATGGTTTTCATTTGGATAATTCGTTTATTACCTGTTATTTAGGAGCTTAGAGAAATGGATTTTTGTCCTTGCGGATCATTGAAACCGTATCAGAGTTGCTGTGAACCTTACATCACCCGTGCAGTATCTGCGCCGACAGCAGAACTACTTATGCGGGCTCGTTATACCGCCTATGCCAAAGGAGCGATTCCTTTTATTCTTGAAACCACACTTGAAGAAAAAAGAAAAGAGTGTGATGAAAAGGCTATTCGTGACTGGTCACTCAATTCACAGTGGCATAAACTCGAAATTATCAGTACAAGCGGGGGTGGGGAAGACCAATCCGAAGGTATCGTTGAGTTTATTGCACATTTCACAGAATACGGTGTCAAAAAGAACCTGCATGAAAAGGGAACATTTAAAAAGTTAAATGGTATTTGGTATTATGTTGATGGAACCATTGAAAAACAACAGCCGTTTACCAGAGCCGAGGAAAAAATCTCCCGTAATGATCCCTGCCATTGCGGAAGCGGTAAAAAGTATAAAAAATGCTGCATGAAACAGTAAATGTTGCCGGCAGTACCAGACATATAGTCTGGTACTGTCAATCTGCCTTCCAGGTTCTTCACTTATAAGATAAACAGTAATCGTTCTGGTTTTTACACTGTTTTTCATGTGTCGACTGATTTATTAAAGAATAGTATCATCTTTTAAAGGCGTTATTTAATTTAAAACGGATAACCCTTTGTTTCATCGTATACAGAAACAGGGATGAATTAAATAAGCATGTATCGGTAATTGACAAATAGCAGTGTTTTTCAGAGGCTCACTGACATAATGTTTAAAAGCTTATATATAGTATGTATTGTAGTTGCTCTTAAGTGCTGTATCGTCTTTGCTGATGGTACTTTTTTAAGTCAGTACCAGGTTGATTCCATGATTGATAACGCGATGTTTAAGTTTTATCACCGTTTTGATCCATCCAATGGTATTACTCACAATGATGCAATCAACTATGCAAAGGGTGTTGCATCAGAACTTCGTGAAAAAGCAGATAGAGATGTAAATAAAAAATATATACTTGCTAAAGTGAGTGAACTCGAACAGCAGATTTATCTGGAAGAGAATGGGTTGACAATAGAGAAAGGTCTGTGGTCTCAGAAAAAATCCAATGAACTGATTACCTGGTTTAATTCCGGTATTGCTCAGGATCGACCTGATTTCAGTAAGCTTTACAAAATAAAATCAGAACTGGCTTTAATTGACAAAGAAAAAGGGGATGTGGTAGAAAAAACATTCCGGAACAGAACTGATTCATTGTGTAAAGTGATGCCATCATTGATCGACCAATCCCTTTTGGAGGGTAAAATTACTAATGCGCAGCAGGATCTTGCCTATTGTATACAGAATGCATCATATCTTACAATTCCTGTATCGGATCTTGCCCACCTTGAAGCAAAAGTAGTTTCGAAATCAACTACCGCACATACGGTAAAAATGGTTAAAGATGGATTTGATTCAATTAAACAATATCTGGGAAAACTGGATTTTAAAAAGGCACACGCATTTAAAAATGCAGTTGCCGTCCAGATTAACATTCTTAAAAAAGAGTTACTGTCATCAGAGTGGACACGGTATAATTCTGAAATTCAGGTGTTGTCAAAAAAAGTCAATGCTAAAGAAGATTCACTGATTACCATAACAGAACGGTTGATACGGAATGATAGAATTGTTGATGCCGGCAGGATGGTTGACTCGCTTGATAAAATCGGAGTAAATTCCGAGAAGCTTGCGACAGTAAATTCAATGCTTCTTTATGCACTTATTACTCAACAGACAGATTCAAAAACAATCAATATTTATGGGTTTGATGCAGATAGCGGTGATACAAAACCCGTTCTTGCAAATCTACTGTTTGAGGCTAAATCAAAGGCGTTGTCAGATAGGGAAAATTCACTCAGATTACGTAGTGAAAAAAGTGAACGGACACAAATTACTGAAATAAAAAAAGAACGCGCCGCGATGTCATTTGATATGAGGAAAAAACGTGCTGAGGCCAGAAAAAACAGTGATGCACAAAAGGCATACGAAAAAATGGTTGAAATATTCAGCCTTGTCGAAGAGAATAAACTTGATGATGCCCGCAAGAGTTACACAAATGCAAAAAAGTTTCTTCTGGAAAATGTTACCCCGGAAGATATCATGAAGATGGATTCCGTGCTTGGCTTGTCAAAATCAGCGGGCAAGTGATCCCGCAGGGATTCAGAAGAATAAACTGCTTTATGTTTTTTGAAACACAATGTAATAAAATTCAAGCTGAATTTTGCATCGTGATATGTCATTCCTATTCCGAGGCCTGACCGTAAGGGAGGGCTTCATTCTTGTCACTGAAGCACCAACTCCAACCATAAAAAAATCCGGATTACCGCAAACATTGTGGTAATCCGGATTGTAGAATTAACAGAACTACATACGCTGTTCTGTTTGTAAGTTTACTTATTAAGAATTGCCGCCAGATCCTGATCCGGTGTTGTAATTGGTGTCAGATTGAAATTCTCAACAAGGAAATTGAGAATGTTTGGTGAAATAAATGCCGGTAATGATGGTCCGATTCTGATATTTCTGATTCCAAGCGACAATAATGAGAGCAGAATAACTACCGCTTTTTGTTCATACCAGGAGAGTATCAGTGATAACGGAAGATCATTGACACTGCATTTAAATGCATCCGCAAGTGCAAGAGCAATTTTAACGGCACTGTAGGCATCATTGCACTGACCGACATCAAGCAAACGCGGAATCCCACCGATTTCACCAATGTCAAGATGGTTGAATCTGAATTTACCACATGCGAGTGTAAGCACAATAGTGTCTTTTGGTGTTTTCTCAACAAATTCAGTATAGTAATTGCGTCCCGGCTTTGCACCATCACAACCGCCGACCAGGAAGAAGTGTTTGATTGCTCCCGTCTTGACAGCATCAATAACGGTACCTGCTACACTCATGACCGTGTTACGAGCAAAACCGGTTGTTAGTGTGATACCTTCTTTTGCCGGTAAGCCACCAAGTGCTTTGGCCTTATTGATTACCGCTGAAAAATCCTTGTTTGAAACATGTTGACATCCAGGGAATTCAACAAGTCCACAGGTGAAAACACGGTCTGCATAGGATTCCTTTGGTTTCTGAATACAGTTTGTTGTAAACAAAAACGCAGCAGGAACATTATCAAACTCTTTCTGCTGGTTCTGCCAGGCAGTACCGAAATGACCGACAAGGTGTTTAAATTTTTTCAAACCGGGATATCCGTGGCATGGTAACATTTCTCCATGTGTATAAATATTAATTCCGGTACCTTCAGTTTGTTTCAAAAGCTGTTCGAGATCGTACAAATCATGACCGCTGACCACAATTGCCGGGCCCGGTTTCCATGCAGTTGACACTTTCGTAGGTTCCGGATGTCCATAGGTACCCGTATTGGCATCATCAAGGATCTCCATGGTTCTGATATTAACGGTACCGCATTTCATGTTAAGTGCAACAAGTTCATCAACTGTAGGATTCTCTTTGTTAAGCGCTGCAAGCGCTTCCCCGACAAACGCGAAAATTGAATCATCTTTTTTGCCAAGAACATACGCATGATCAGCATAAGCAGCCAAGCCTTTTAATCCAAGGGTAAGGAGCTGCTGAAGCGAACGGAGATCCTCGTTGCTCTGGCTTGATGGAATGCTGTGCGCTTCACCCTGTGCAATAATTTCACTGTCAGTTGCTGCTGGGACAAATGTTACTGATGCCGGTGGATTGTCGATAGAGACACCGCTGCTTTTAAGTTTAGTTACGAAATCAACTTTGATCTTTTCAGCTTTTTTAATAATCGCAATAATAGTCGCATCGTAGAAGTTTACATTGGTTACCGTAGTAAAAAGACCTTCAACAATAAATTTGTCAACCGATTCATCCTTGACATTTTTTTTGCGGCCTTCAGTAGTAAGCCATCCAAGCCCTCGTAGCTGATAAATCAGTAGGTCCTGAAGTGATGATGTCGTTGGTTCTTTTCCGCAGACACCACGGACACTGCATCCTTTTCCCTGTGCAGTCTGTTCACATTGATAGCAAAACATTCCCATTCCATAACTCCTTTTTGTAGAGGTATTGCCTCTGTTGTAAAGTAAGTACCTGTATTGTATCAATACAGGTACTGATATTTTCTGTATTTCTTACTTCTCTCACTCATCACGAGTCACATGTCACTCACTTAGCCTTGATCATGATAAGTGTCATCTTGAACTGTTCATTTGCAGTAACTGAATGCGGCTTATTGGCAGGCATAATAAGCTGGCAACCGCTGGTAACATTAAAAACCTTGTCTTCTATTGTAAAAACACCCGTTCCGTCAATAACCTCAACCAGTGCGTTGTAGGGTGCACTATGGGTACTGAGCCCCTGTCCCTTATCAAAAGCAAATATAGTAACTGTCCCCTCAGGGGCATCAATAATAGTTCTGCTTACTACCGATCCGCTCTGATAGCTGACAAGATCTTTATAGGAAAATGGTATCGCTAAGAGTTCTGTTTGTACAGTGTTTTTTTTGTCTGTTTCCATACTGTCACCCCCGTGAAAAATAATGTTTAAACCCATTCTTCGCTTACTGCATCACCCTGAAGACTTATTACGATTGCCTTAACAGGGATTTTTCGTGATGCCTTTGCAACTGCTGCCTGTGCAAGACGTAACAATCCACCACAGCAGGGTACCTGCATGATAATAACGGTAAGAGTATTAATCTTTGCCTGATCAACAAGCGCTGTGAGTTTTTCTGCATAAATCTCTTGATTGTCATCAAGCTTCGGACAGGCAATCGCAAGTGTTTTACCTTTCAGGAAATCTTTGTGAAAATCACCCAGCGAAAACGCAACGCAATCAGCAGCCAACAAAAGATCTGAATTTCTGTAATGTGGTGCATTCGGGGAGATCAGATGCATCTGGATGGGCCAATGGGTCAGTTGTGATGGCCGCTCAGAAGTGTCGTTAACTACCGGATCCTGCCTTTTTTCATTAAAAGCCATTGATCGCGAACCTGGACAACCAGTGTGAGTTTGCATAGTATCCTCCGGTGGAACGGGAATATTGTGTTCTTTCAGATAATTGACCGCTTCATTATAGTATTCGGTTTGGACATGTGATTTAAGGTGGTGAAGGTGCGCTTTGATCGTGTTTTCTCCTGCTTTAACAATGTTCACCATTACTTTACGTTCATCATAGGCTTCCGCTTCACGTTCCTCTACAGTAATTGCACCAACCGGGCAATGACCAAGGCACGCCCCGAGCCCATCACACATAAGGTCACTAACCAGCCGTGCTTGGCCATCAATCATCTGGATTGCGCCTTCCGGGCAGTTCGGTATGCATAGTGAACATCCTGTACACTTTTCTTCATCGATTGTAATTATTTTTCTAACCATTGTTTCTCCTGGTCACTGGTTTCGTTTCATCGTTCTGATATTAATATGCCATAAAATCATCGGCGGAACATTGATCCGGATCAAGAAAACGCGAGAAAGGTGTATTGTTGAAAAGGATCGTACAATAGAGATGGACAATTCTGTAACAGGTTTTAATTGTCGCCAGAATTATATAGATAAAAATGGTGTCAAAATTTATTTTGGATTCCCTATTGTAAAAACCACAGAATAGTGCAATAATCTTGAATAAGTGTAATCAACAAAGGGTGTCAACCTGTAATTTATTGCATACTTCATGGTATAGCTTGAATACTGCAACATCGGATTAATCAACAAATTACACAAGTTACAGCACTATTGATAAATAGAGAAATGAGGACAGATGAAAAGGCTTCACAGAAAAACAAAGATCATAGCAACCATTGGGCCGGCAAGCAATAGTGGCGAGATGATATCCAGACTGCTTACATCGGGAGTCAACGTATTCCGGTTGAATTTTTCACATGGAAACTGCGAAATGCACGGACAGGTATTGAAACTGATCAGAGAAAAGTCACAGGAACTTGGTGTGGAAGTCGCCGTGCTTGCAGATCTTCAGGGGCCGAAAATCCGGACAGGAAAAACACCCGATAATAATCCGATTTATCTTGAGACCGGATCAAAAATTACTATGGTATCTGATATAAATCAGGAATGTTCTGCATCAGTTATTTCTATCGATTATCCGGGGCTTGCAAAAGAGATCGCCAGCGGACAGCTTGTTCTTATCAATGATGGAGCTGTGTCGTTGCGTGTTGATACTATCGATAGCAGTGATACCATATACTGTACTGTTTTGTCAGGCGGTGCATATTCATCACGTAAAGGTGTTAATTTCCCCGATGTTGATCTTTCCATTCCGTCAATGACCCAAAAGGACCTGTCAGATCTTGAATTTATTCTCAAAAACGATTTTCAGTATGTAGCATTATCATTTGTCCGTAAAGCCGATGATGTTCTTAAACTTAAAGAGATCATTAATGAAAGCAGAACAGATATCGAGGTCATTGCCAAAATCGAAAAACCTGAAGCTGCACGGCGCATTGATGATATCCTAAAGGTAGCTGACGGCATAATGGTTGCACGCGGGGATCTTGGTGTGGAAGTAAATATCGCCCTGGTTCCGATCATTCAGAAGCAGTTGATCGAGAAAGCCAACAAGGCGGGAAAGATTGTAATCGTAGCGACACAGATGCTCGAATCAATGATCAAGTCGCCGATTCCAACGCGGGCGGAAACCACTGATGTTGCCAATGCGGTAATTGATGGTGCTGATGCGATCATGCTATCCGGTGAAACGGCAGCAGGTCTTTATCCGGTTGCTGCAGTAGAGACGATGCGCAGTATTGCCTGCAACGCAGAATGTTCAAACTATATTGAGTACGGAAAAAACGCGTATGCATCAAATATTCAGTTTCCGCCGTTTGCAATCTGTGAAGCTGCGCGGTGGGCGAGCCAGAATCTTGGAAATATTCCTGTCTGTGTCTATTCTCTCACCGGTGCAACGGCTGAGTACCTTTCAAAGGTTCGTGTGGTTGCCCCGATTTTTGTTTTTACACCAAATTATCAGGTGATCAGACAGTTGTCACTTCAATGGAATGTTACTGCATTATTTATGGAATTTTATACTGATGTTTCGGAATTACATAAGGATGCAGAGGATATTCTCATTAAGAAAAAGTATATCAACCACGGTGATCTGATTGCACATATATGTGGTACAACACCAAATGCAGGTGCAACTAATTCGCTCAGAATTAAAAAAGTTGGTGAGAACTAGCCTGGCAGTATGGGTAGTACAACCGGGAAATTGATATAATTACGTTAAACTAAAAGGTTAAATCAGTAACCGAAGAATAAAATTAAGAAATTATGCAATTTTTCTCTGGCGCAGCGACAAAAAAGAACATATTTTTAGGTCATCATTTTTTGATTGTTGAAATTATGCGGCCATAGCTCAATTGGATAGAGCATCTGACTACGGATCAGAAGGTTTGGGGTTCGACTCCCTATGGCCGTATTAAATATATAAAGCCTGTAACACCAGGAATCGATGTGTTACGGGCTTTTTTATTTTATGCTTGTTCTATTTCACTGCAAATTCTCTACAAACTCTAATCAAAACAGGATATTTGACCCTGACACTTGCAACCGCAATCAGCAACTCCCGGAATACATTCTCATAGTAACGGTAAACGCTTGTTGAAAATATTAACACTATTAAGTATATTAATAGTGTTAATGCCTATAACTACTTTATTGGAGGGTGTATGAATGAAGTTCGTGAAGAGAGGATCAAGGGATACTTTCTTTCGGCCGCAAAAGATCTGATCCGGGGTGAGGGGTTGGAAATTGTCAGTGCCCGGAATGTTGCAGAACGGGCGGGGTATTCGTATGCGACGTTGTATAACTATTTTCATGATATCAGAGATCTGATTTTCAGCTGTGTAGAGGATTTTCTTGAGGAGTGCAGAGCTTTTGTTCAGAGTTACTCATCAAAAGTACCTGCAGGAAAAGAGCATCTGATCTCAGTTGTGAGTGGATATTGCAACTTTTTCATTCAGTATCCCGGAATCTTCGATCTGTTGTTTCACCAGAAGATATCAGCCATTACAACTGCACAGTCAAAGACAGGAAAGATTGTTGATTTCCTGCCTGAGTTAACGGCAAGTGACTGGCGCATAATTTTTGGAGAGCATGATACTGATACGATTTCTGATGCTCAGAATGCGTATGTGTATGCAATTCATGGTCTTCTTCTGCTGTATCTCAATAATCGTCAGGTGATGGAATACAGTCAGGTGATGGAAAAGATACAGAAATTAACCGAGTGTGCTATACAAAAATGCTGAATTTGCAGGAGAAGAAAAGATTGGAGGCGGCACCCAGATTTGAACTGGGGATGAAAGTTTTGCAGACTTCTGCCTTACCACTTGGCTATGCCGCCCTAATTATCAAAAAGAATGGGTTTCCTTGTTATAAGGAAACCCAGAATTTTTTAAAAGCGAGAGACGAGATTTGAACTCGCGACAGCTACCTTGGCAAGGTAGAGCTCTACCACTGAGCTACTCTCGCAATTGGAACATAAATATAAACCATTGCGATTATCGAGTCAACAAAAAAATTACATTTTTTATATAAAACATGGAAAAAAGAGAGGAAAAATCAGATAGAAGATGCCTTACCAATGAAATAGTATGCATTTTGATATCGAAAACAGAATAACGTTAGTACTGTTCTGATTATTTTTTCTTACCGCTTGCCATTCCGGTCTGGAAAATTGTTACGCGATTCCGGCCGTTTTCTTTGGAAGTATAGAGCGCTTTGTCAGCAGAATCAATAAGTTGAGGCTGATTTGCTGCCAGTGATGGGAATGCGGCGATACCGATACTTACGGTGACACGCAACTGGCGGCCATTGGAATCAATTATATGGTTCTCGATTGTTGAACGAATCCTCTCCGCAATAATCAGTGCCCCCTGTTCATTGGACTCCGGTACGATTACTGTAAATTCCTCACCGCCATATCGGGCAGCAATATCATTTGTCCTAAGAGACTTTCGGATACATTTTGAAATCTCTTTTAGCACAAGATCTCCAACCGGATGCCCATAGGTATCGTTGAATGACTTAAAATGATCGATATCCAATAAAAGTAACGAGACAGAACTTCCGTAACGACGTGTACGCTCAATTTCCTTACTCAGCAGTTCCTGGAATTGACGGTGATTATTGAGTTCAGTAAGGCCGTCAGTGGTAGCAAGCTTTTCCATTCGCTGATAGAGAAGTGCACGTGCAAATGCAACCTGTGCATTTTCGACCAATGTTTTAAAGATTTGCACAATCTCCTCCAAATAAACATTTGGCCGGTCACTTTCAATTGAGTAAAGACCTCTGCATCTTCCTTCATCGTCAAGAATCGGAAAAATCAGAAGTGAACGTACAATAAGCGTCTGCAGTTCATTTGGAACAAAACGGTAATATTTTGTTGTATATAACTGGTAATCAGGGATGTTGACAAATGAACGTTTTTTAAACGCATAGGAATAGATTCCTGAATTAATAGGGAATTCAGATTCTTCAGGGATATCGGGACTTACTCCGCTGATTTTGACAATTTTACCCATTCTTGTTTCGTCATCAAACAGAATCGCCATCTGACGTGTGCAGTGTGCAACTGACGGACCGGTATGAAGCATCACATCAAAAACATCCGAGAGGTTTAATGACGTTGTCAAGAGGTGGCTTGCTTCATAAAAAATCTGGAATGTCCGCGCAGCCTGCTCCTGTAAAATACGCATTCTGGCATTTATGATAAGTGCAGCAGCAAGTGAGGAAAACCGCTTGAGGATATCCTTGTCCTGATCATGAAAGGCATTTTTGTCTAAACTGTCAAGTACCAGTGCGCCAAGCAGTTCGCCTTGTTCAGAGATAACCGGAACAGCAAGAATGGAGTTTACCTCCTGAGGAGAATTATAGTAATTGATACTGGAATTATAGAACGACAGATCCCCGCTCATAAAAATCTTTTTGTCAGCAAGCTGTCCGATTATTCCATTTCCGGCTGCAATTGCAATACCTTTGTTAATACTGATACTCTTGGAATGGAACGAGTTAAGCATGAATGACTGTGTCGCGGTATCATAAGTAAATCCAAGCGTTGAGTAGGCCTTGAAATTTCTTCGCATAAAGTAAACAACACTCGCAAGAAGATCATCAACATTGCCGATGCTGTTTTTAAGTTCTGACTGGAATTCGCCGCCAGCAGCAGCTACCTGGTTTCCTGGTATTTGAGTTGTATCTTTTCGTGTTGGTGCATTCTGAGTATCGCCTTGTTTTACGGGAGTTTTAGGTTTTTCCGCAGCTGCAATTCTAAGATAGCTTGAAGAAATAACTGATGGAAAAACACCGCTGACAATAAGGTAAACGATGGATAGTATGTTTTTTTCGTAATATTCCATGATAATGCTTACGGTGTCAAATAGTGTACCGTTAATAGCTTTGGTAACGATAGGATGAAAAAACTCACCAAGAATAAAAACAACTAAAGGCGGTACCCAGGCTCTATTGACACCAATAAGTGCTATGGCGATGACGACAATAAAGTAGAGGGCCGGAAAATCGGCAATCATTACTCCGGGCACTTCAGGAATAAGGTGATTTGATGCAAAAGCGATTGCACCAATTCCGAGTGCCTGGTAGGAATGAAGTCTGTTGTTGATATCTTTAAGAACAGAAAGCAGGGCGAAAATGAGTAACAGAAAAACAATACCTGTAGCAATTTCATGAATAAAGGGTGTCGTAGATGCGGTTGTTTCCAAAAAACCACAAAGGGTAACAATTATTAATGATCCAAATAAAATTGACTCTGTTAAAGGCAAAAATTTCATTTTCATTGAAAATCCCGTGCTCGCATGATCTACTTTATAAGGAATGATATCAGTACTGAAACATATTTTCTAATTCTATAACATAATGAATAAAAAAGCAAAGTTTTCCGGACGGGCACGACAGTTTTTTTACTCTGTTCTCGGAAGTACCAGAACAAAATCAATTATATCGCTCTATTACAGGAAGAAATTCAGGAAGAAGTTTTTCAGTTTTCCTGTGGATCCACAGTCGATCGACAATGTTCTGGTTGTGCTTCCTGAGAGTACACTTGAGATTTTGTATCAGTTGAAAAATATCCTCTCAATGATGGCGATTTTCACCAATGCGAAGGTGACTGCACTCTGTCCCGATACGGGCGTAGCACTTTTAAAAATGATTCCGGAACTTGAAATAGTAGAGTATCCAACAGATGATCCTGACCGGTTCATAGTTTTCAGTTTTTTTAAACGTCAATTTAAAAATAATGTTGATATATGTATCCTGCTCGACAGGACTCCCGACATCGCGAAAGTTTCATTTGTGGTTTCAACAAATGCGCAAATTAGGGCAGGGTATAAGGATACTGTTGATTTTCCGTTTCTTAACCTGAAAGTCGGTGCGAATCCTGATGACCACTATCTGCCTCAAAGAAATTGTATGATGGCTGAGAAGTTTGGAAAAGGATTCAAAACATTAAAATTCAGCGTATCCAAAAATCTCATCGATGAAGTTGAATGTCTGCTTAAAGAACAACGGATTTCATATGGTGATGGATTAATTGGCGTTGATGCGCTCTATTTTCTTGATAAGTATGGTCAGCAGTGGTTTCTTAAGCTGGTGGCGCTGATAAAAAAAGAGTTTTCTGCAAATATCTACTGTTACCTCTTCCGTGAACCATCGCAAAAGGAAGTAACCTTTTTTACTGGTGAGAAAATCCGGTGTATAACTCCGCTTGTTGAATCGCGACTTGCAGCACTTGTCACCAAAACATCACTGATTGTATCATCAAACTCTGTTTTTTATGGTCTCGGGGCGATGTTTGGAATCAAAGCTATAGGATTCTTTAACAGTGATGACTACAAAATTTTCTGTCCGGGCACACGAAATGTGCAAGGTGTTATCTACGATGAAAAAACTGATGAACAGTGTCTGGTTGAGTTGTGTACCCAGATGAAGCACATGATGGAACCGACCGCGCATCATAAAAAATGAACAGTAGCATTCCCGCATACGATTGAGAAAATCCACGCAAAGTGATTGTTTTTCCTTAGATTAAGTTCTAACGCTGCTCATGTGTTTTTTTTCTTGCAATTATATTTATTTATTTAAAAATTAATGCGTTACAACAATGTGGCGATAATATTCATGTATAGTTGTGTAAACTTTTGTGCTATTTGGAGTAAATAATAAAAAAAAGGTATAGTTGCATTTTACATAAATGATATAATGAAGTGTTGACTGTTGTTGAGTGGCAGATTGTAATGGCTTAACTCAGGATAATCCTAAAACATTTATTTATAGTTCAAAGGGAAGCGGGTTCATTTCCCTGACAATTGTGGAAGCTTGGTATGTTTGAAAAGTTACAAAAAAAAATAGCCCTGCAAATCACAAAGATTACAATATGGTACAACGCCTGGAAGGAAGCACGGGAGATTGTAAGAGCGTATAATCATGATGAACCGATTAAAAAACGATACAACAGGTTTGTTCAGAAACATTTGAGAGAAATAAAACTGGGTGTGGTCTGGGTGATTATAATCGGATTGGTTTCAACTGGTACTGTTGTTACATTGGATTATCTAAAGAAAACTGAACCTCAGCGAAAAGCTACAGCACTTGTTAAAAAAGAGAATGCCCGGAAAAAACAGGTGGCTTTACAGGTAAAGAATGCTGAACAGAGACGTAAACTTGATTCAGTAAAAAATGCTGAAGCGGTTAAAAAACAGGAATCGATTCAAAAGGTACTTGCCACCAAAAAAGCCGAGGATAGTATACAAAGAGATAACGAGGAGAAGCTCAGGAATAAGCAAAAACTTTTGGCGCAGGCAATTAATGACAGTATCAGAAATGCACAGTTGCATAAAAGCGGTATTGACAGTACTGTAACGCAGAGTTCAGACACCATTATAAGCAGCGATTCAGCTGGACGTTCTGGAATGGTTATTACACAAAAAAAAGTATCATTTTTTGACAACGTGAAGAAGTTTTTTAAAACGAAGAATTACAAGTCGGAAAGAAAAGCAATAGAACGTAATTCTGGTGACATTGAAACAATTTCAAAAGGTACTAATGTGGCAGCGATCAATTATCCAAATACACCGGTGACAGCTGCTGATACTCCTGTTGCGAAAAGGATGCTGCAACCACCATTGTATAAGACATCATTTAGAGCTGATTATTCAATTCTTGTTGCAAATAAAGCACAAAAAAAAATGTACATAGTAAAGCAAACCAACGGGATGGAATGGAAGGTGGAGAAAGAGTATCCTGTTACCATTGGTGCAGGATTAAGTGGCCCCAAGCTGGCAGAAGGTGACAAGCGTACGCCGGAAGGTATATATTTCATACTTCTTAAAAGAATAAAAAGTGAATTGAATGAGATTTATGGTCCACTTGCGTATGTTTTAAATTATCCTAATGAAGAGGACAGGAAGGAAGGAAGAACCGGTCAGGGCATCTGGATTCATGGAACGAAAGGTGACGGAGATCCTGTACCGACAAAAGGATGTATATCATTGAAGAACTCAATGATGTTTGATATACAAAAATATATTGCTGACGGGAAGGGGACTCCTGTTGTAATAGTAAATGATTCTGTAAATGAAGACCCTCTGATACATATTAAATTTGATAAAATCAATACAAAACGTAAGGAGATTCTTGCTGCTCAGGAAATGTTGCTTGCAGAAGTAACTACATTCCTTGATGCGTGGGTGACAGCATGGGAATCAAGAGATATAGACCAGTATGCACAATTCTATTCAGAAAAGAATTTTAACAGCCAGGGTGTGAAGTGGAATAGCTGGAAAGAGAAGAAAATTCAGACGTTCACAATGTACGCAACCATTGACGTTGCTATTGAAAATGTTAAACTCACGGATTGGACTGAAAACAGTATAGAAATCAAGTTTCTGCAAAATTACAGATCTGATCAGAAATTTTTTGAAAATGGTAAAAAACTGTTACTTGTGAAGGATAGTCTTTCCTGGAAAATTATCCGGGAAACTACAATCCCTAAAGAGGAGATCCTTTTATGATTTTTTCATCGAGGAAAAAGGATGGTGAGCAGGAGAATGTGAATCTTGAAGAGAACATGAATCAGTTTCAGGATCTCCTGAGAAGTGCGTTGAATGAGAAAGCAGAACTGCACTCTCTATTGGCGTCAATGCAGAATGAACGTTTGCAAACGCAATCTGACAGGCAGTGTGTTGAGGATCTCAAAAAAAATATTGAGATACTTCGCGCAGATTATTCTGTTGTAAAAAATGATGTCACAGAAATTACTTCGGGTGTGGAAAAAGTATCTGAAGCAATTTCTGAGACTGCGCTGCTGGAGTCAAGAATGAAACGTATGGAAGAGATGCTGCTTCACTTGACTAAAAACGAAAACTACGTAGAGCAGCTGGCTGTTAAAGTAGATGAGGTTATGAAACGGCTTGAGGAAGGCGAGAGTGGATCGTTACGTAAGAGCCTGGAATCTGTTGATGAAATCGAAACTCGTCAGAAAAAACTTGAGGAAACACTTGATAAATTTGAAGTACGTTTTAATTCATCAACGGAAACGTTTACAAAAACTCAAAAGGAAATCAATGATGCAATCATTAATTCAGAACGGCTTATGGAAAATCTGGGGGAGCTCGAAAATGAGGTTGACAGGTTTAAGCTCATTAAAGAAAAAATCGACAATTTAAATGTCCTGTCTGCACATGTTGATGCGAAAGTAAAGTCACTTGAAAACCAGCAGGTTGTCATTTTACGGGCAAATCAGAATATTGCAACACTTAAAACAACGCTTGCAAGCATGGAACTTGATCTGAAGCACCTGACTGCAAAACAGACAATTATTGATAAGGCAATGTCAAACATTGCGACAATCGACGCACGCCTTGAGGCAAGTGTTACGCAGATTAATGAAATAAAAAGGCTTGAGCATGAAGGTGATCAGCTGATCAGGAAGGTCGAAGAGATCAAGGAGCTTGAGGCACGTTTTGACAATCAGTTGATTGATTTTCAAAGAAAGAGCAAGCATATCGATGATGTCAATGAGAAAGTGCATGAACTTAACAATACTGCAAAACATGCTGAAGCAGTACATAATACACTGCTCAAACAGCAGCAGTTTATCGAAAATACAAGAAATCAGGTCATGGAATATGAGAAGTTTGCAGACAAAATCCGTGTAAAGATCGAAGAGGTTTCTCAGGAATGGCAGGCAGTTGATAATCTGAGTAATCGTATAAAAGGTGTCGAATTAAAGATCGTGGAATCTGAAAGCCGGGTTGATGCAATTCAACAGAAAGAAAAAGAGTTCGAGAGCTTCGAAAATCGTATGGATCAATTTAAACAGCTTATTGAGGAAACCTGTCAGAAAGAGGAACAGGTTATATCACACAGAGCCGAGGTTGAAGCAACCAATAAAGATGTGGAAAAGTTCTTTATTACGATAAGTGAACTTGACGATAAAATAAGAGTGCTCAGTCAGCATCAACAGGATATAGAATCTATTTCTGTAAGTATTGATCAGTTGAAAGTGCTGTCGGATGTTACTAATGAACGCATTAAAAGCACCGAGGAAAAAGCGCGTATTATCGGTGAAGTACAACTTAAGATTGAAGATCTCGGGAAAATGGTAGATGAAATTGATGAACGGATAGCAACGCAGTTGCAGCGGAAGGCGATGATTGATAAAACAGAGAAACGGCTCGATCAACTCAACTATCTCCTCGGTGATATCAACATGAAAATTCAGAGTCTTGGAAAAGATCAGAAGATTGTTGATGACATTACTGAGCAACTTTCTGCAATATCGGTACAGTCACTTGAAGCGAAAAACATGATGGCCCGCCTGTCAGAAGAGCGTCAGGCTCTGCTTCAGGAGGAAACAAAGATCGTTACGCTGCGTGAGGAGCTTGATGATCTGTTCAAAACCGGGCGTAAAAATCTTGAGTCGTTTATGGAAGAGACAATCGGGACTCAGAAAACCGTTGAGGAATATAAGGGTAAATTTGATCGGATAATTGATGAAATTAATGACAAAATCAGAACTATTGACCAG
>Ga0123334_1002201_pt1 | contig 22851 bp, 28 predicted proteins | sample BiotimSIPDNA_FD_89706 | JGI IMG/M metagenome (GOLD analysis project Ga0123334, IMG submission 89706) | Anaerobic biogas reactor microbial communites from Washington, USA - Biogas_R1 time_0 SIP DNA | ecosystem: Engineered > Bioreactor > Anaerobic > Unclassified | place: Washington, USA... | reverse complement strand
ATTGCTGGTCAGGCTGCGCTCCCCCCGAGGTCCCGGTCCCAGCCGTGGGATCCTCAAGCAGATTCGATCTGTCATTTTCACTCAGATTACCTGCCTGTACCGGCTCCGGTGTGCTCTCGGAAGCATCACTATCCTCACGAGCAGGTGTTTGTTCGCCGGTTGTCTCTGCCGGATCTGTTGTTTTATTTTGTTCCAGCTCTTCCGTTTTTTCAGGCATTGAGGTACCTCCTCTCCTATTGTACAAGAACGAGATTTTGTTCTACTGCTTCAGCACAGGTTATTTCCATTTTGACCGCCTTTTGTAACAGATCATAGGCATTGTCCACCGTCTCCATAATTATATCGAGAGTTATTCCGATATTCTGCAATACACCTTCTGTATTGGTTTCGGTTTCCACAGTATAAGCGTGGTTAAAGAATATCTGGCGGCTTCGATAATAGATACCGAAATTACCCAAGGTAATGAACTCGTTAAGCCGCATTACGATCTTCTCAACTTCCGGAATTGAAGCCTGAGGAATACTGTCGAAAATCATACAGTAGAGTTGAAGCTGACTGCTGCCTTCTTTCAGATGTTCTACGGTGATCTCCATCGGGAGTTCTGCTTCTCCTCCCCGCAACCCCGGGAAAATACATCTCAATTTGGGCTGGTTGTCATTCTCATCACCTAAATCCAGCTGTGTATCAGAAGAAATTTCGCGAAGTATTACCTCTAAAAATTCTAAAAAACCGACCTCCCATTGCTCACTCATAACCAATACCCCTTTCAAGGTTATTTAACAATCCCTAAATACCCAAAGTCTTCTTTGATTAAAATCTTTCCATATTTTTTGTAATTAAGCTTCACCGCCTCCACAATGTGGCGATTAGCTATCCCTGTATTCTCTGACGCAGCCATGTAGGCCGCATTGGTAAGGATTTCTTTGATATTGCTGCCCGAAAGCTCGAAATTATCAGCGAAGAATTCAAAATCGATTTCCTCTTCAAGGGCGGCTGTTTTAGGAATAATGGTTTTCCATAGCTTGAGCCTCACTTCAGCTGTCGGAAACACAAAATTTATCATGAACTTGATTCGTCGCTTAAATGCATCATCAACATTGTTCACATAGTTGGTGGCCAGAATTGAGATCCCTTCATACTCTTCCAGCTTCTGCAGCAGATGGGCTGTATCTGCGTTAGCATAACGATCATTAGAGTCCTTAACCTCAGTTCTCTTAGCAAAGAGAGCATCTGCCTCATCAAAAAACAGCAGAGCATTGATATTTTTGGCCTTTCTGAAAAGATCGGAAATGTTCTTCTCCGTTTCTCCTATGTACTTGCTCACTAATTGGGACAGATCTATGCGATAAAGGTCCAGTCCCAGTTCATTGGCCATTACCTGTACAGCCATAGTCTTACCTGTGCCCGGGGAACCATAAAACATGGCGCAAAGGCCCCGGCCATAAGGAGTTTTTTTATGAAAACCCCACTCCTCACCAACTACACTGCGATACTTCATCTGATTGCATATCATCTGCATCTCACACTTCTGATCATGGTCAATAACCAGATCCTCCCATGTAAAAACGGCGTTTATCAGGGTCGCATATCTGCCCAGCTGATTCACGGAATGCTGCTTGACACCCTTTAAAATATCTCCCCGTTCAATCATGCTCCGCCCTTCGCATATCGCCAAATTCTTCGCTGTATCAAGAACGTCTTTTATAGCTTTAGGAGTTAGTATATATTGATTAGCGCAAAGAACAAGGTCAACATTTTCAGCAATCTCAAACTGCTGAGAATAGATGTCCCACAGCACAATGCGTTCACCCACCGTCAGCATTGGAAGCTCTACGCATACAAGATGAATATTATGGACAGTTAATTCATCCTCCTTGTCTCTGGACAACCAAACAGAAAACCAGAATTCCTTCTCTATGTACTCGATGGTACTGATCAGGCGTATATCACGTGCCTTGTCCGTATTCCTTTCATCATCATGGCTTTCACCCTGATCCATATTTATAAAACACGGAATAGAGCCGGTCAGCACATATTCGAGATAGACCCTGTCCAACAGACGCCGAATATCGCTGTGTGGTTGGAGTTTCAGCTTGGAATAGTCGACAAAAATCAGGTTGAAGCCCAGGGCTTGAGACACATGCTTGAGCAGGTGCTTTTTGCCAATTCCGTTTTGACCATAAATATTCAGGACATTACCAACCCGATCAGGGTTGTTGAGAATGTTTTCAATATAGTTTTGCATCAGAAGATACTGCTCATGGCGAATATATATCCCATCCAGCCTTTTGGTCTTATCAAAAATGGATACAATTTCAGCAAGTTCATGATCGATTCTATTAACCCCGAATATGTAGCTGCTCACCCTGCGACTGAGGACGATCCGGTCAGCCAGGCCAGGTTCGCCCGTGCTTCCTGTTCCCCTCTCCGCCAGAAACCTGAAAAAATTCCCTTCGCCTTTAATAGTACAGCCAACATGGTAGTCCTCAAGTTCAAAAAACATTTTATACAGGAAAATAGCCAGCCCCTTGGTGGGCAACCCTTCTTTCACGTTATTATGGATAAAAGCGTAAATGGATTCGTATTTTCTGTCGGCCACAGAAGCCAGGGACAGGAGCAGTAAAAATCCCTCGAAATCATTAAGGTGAAACTTTTTCGAAAGGGTTTTTAACCGGGGAGTAAAGCCCGCGGCGGAAGCAGCCTCAAGCCTGAGCTCCAAGTGTTGATACGCCATTTCCACCTGTTTTTTGATTTCCGGAGAAACTCCCTTTGAACGTTCGTCCAGACGATAGGACAACAGAGAATCAACAATCTCGGCAGGTGAAATAGACAGTCCCCGCAGATGAGCGTCTGCAACATTTAGTGGCGCGCTGCTTTCGTTCATCCCTTTATAAGCACAGGCCACATTTAAAATAATGTCCAAATAGGCCAGCAGATCCGCCAAATATTCTCGATCATTGCTGTAAGGCAAACGACTGCACTTGATGTCAAAATAGCTCGAGTACAGCTCTTCCACTAGCATAATAATCCCCCAAAACCAAATGTATACAACAATACGATTTTATTTTACATCTGTTTTATAAACATTTTTCTAACCCAAGCTTTCCACGGCCAGCAATAGAGTCCATATTAGACTGCGCCTATGCCGAATACGCCGAAAACGGCATAGCCGCAAATAAACGACTATGCCGAGTTTATTAAAGATTATGGAATACCATGTGTTTTAGTCCTCATCATTGCCAATGCTAGACCACTCTATCAGGCTTTTCGTCGTGTAATCTCCCTCCGGATCATAATCAGCATCATATTCCTGAAGTGGTTCATAGGTGGCTTGGGCCGGGGTATCATCAGTCAATTCTTCAATACGGTATGTTGCAGTAATTGCTACATGGCCATCTTCCATACGCACGTAAAACTCTTCACCAACCTGCCCTTTAAAATCAGCCGGGAAAAGAATTTCCGTAGCAAAGAATTTCCCGCCCAAGACCGGTTCGGAAGGGGCATCAATGTCCATAGTCCGAAAATCATTCATTATTGAAATCTGGCTTACGGATTTAGGTGGTTGTTCCAATTCATTATCAGAAGTAAAGTAGACGTAAGCCACCCCAATCAGCAGTATCAGAATCATTATCCATAGGACCAGGCGCGGACTTCCTCTTTTCTTCAAAGTGTCACCTCCTTTTCATTTACCACCTGTTAATCCCCAAAAGTAAGATTATACAGAAGCAACCGTCATTAAATGAGTTCAATTTAGATCCGGTCAGCTCCTGCCTGGTTGGTAAAATAATAAAAAAAAGCTGCCCTTAATTTGAGAGCAGCCCATAGCGCCAGTGGTATTAAATATCCATCTTGCCCATTATGTCCAGTACCAATGTTAGAAAACCTTTCAGGTCTTCTCTTTCATTTATGCCGGCTTTGAAGCTTATTTCAGGGAATTTCCCTCTGGAGCTTACTCGCAAAGACACTTTATAATAAGGGTCTCTCTCATCCTCTTCAGCTTCCCATTCTCCGTCAAACATTTCAAGATCATCCAAATCCAGTTCCAGATCCAAATCTGATTCCTGGTCAGTTGAGGACATTGAAATTCCTGAGTCCCCTTCCCAATCATAATCCCGAATAATCTCGGTAACGATCCACATAATATCTGAATACTTCATGTTAAGCTCCTGCCCCAAGCGTACTATTTCGTTGGCGACCGGAGTAATTTTCAAAAGATCCGAAAGGTTTACAGGGTCTCCTTTCTCCCATTTATCCCTCATACTAACCACCTCCATAAAAAACAGTCAAATACCAGTGTTTAAGTATAACTGATACTGAATTTAAAGTCTAGCAACCTTGACACTATACGATTATATGCAGTTTCCTTCGGGGCAATCCCAACGAATATAACCTAAAATGACATTGCGACTTTATTTCCCTTTAGATAACAGTTCGTCATTAATTATCGCCAACCTCCCTCAGAAAAGTAAGAAAATTTCGCAATTCCCCCCCAACCCGAAATAAAAGATTGACCTGCGACAAATACTAGGCTGCAAGGAGGTGATAGCATGAAAACGTGCTGGAAATCAATGGTGGCAGGGGGCCTTGCTCTGGCATTGATCCTTATATTGCTCTTTAGCCGGCAAGAGGTCGCCCCTCCCCAAAAGCCATCCCCCGAAAAAACACCTCAATGGTATCTGATAAACAAGGCCACCCGGCAGATTTCCACTGCTTACACCGAAGTGGCCGGGGCTCCGCCTTCTGCCAGTGCTGAGCCTTATTTCATCGGAGCAGTTGCAGTACATCCCAAGGTCCCCGGCGGAAGTCACCTTGACCCTATAATCCCATTCGGCACTATAATAATGTTGGAAAAACCGGAAAGCATAACTATCCAGGGTAAAACCCTCAATGCCTTTACAGTTATTGATACCGGTGATGCCAACTGGAGCCGGTATGGGGATTCCCCCTACTGGGTCGATTTTTATTTTGGCACCGGAGGCTATTGGGCTAATCAGGCCGCACTGGAGTATGGTCAGCGCCCCATTGATTATTACTGGTATGAGCCTTTTGAATAGGCGCCCATGGGCAACTCCAGTTCAAAGCCTTCCGGAGTTACCACCAGTGGCTGACTGCCTGCATATTCCTCCCCGGATAGGGCTATGATATGATAGCCTTTTCTCATGGGTTCAATTACAATTTGCAGCTGATTATCAAGCTTTATTACATCCTTTATTCGCGCTTCCACAGCAATAACTGCAACTTCTTCAGCATTTTTAAAAGAAATTCCCACCGGAGCAGTATCATCGGTGAAACCCATAGTGGGTGCCAGGTCAAACCAGTAAGAGCCCCCACCTTGATAAATAAATACCCGGTGACGATTGCTTTCTATCAAATTCGGCACATAACAAAAACGGTTGCAGTTCCAGGATTTACTGTTCCACAGAGGAATATACACGGGCCGCAACCAGCTTTCATTCTTTTCCAAGGTATGCCATTTTAAAGATACACCTTCTTCCAAAACCCTAAGAGCCGAATAGCTAAACACCTGATCATCATCGGGAATAATCAGTTGAGGATGGGAGGGTTCCAGGTAATTCAGGCGACTGAGCAAATGCTGATAATCTCTGCGCAAGCTGGTTAGCTGATACTGGTAAAAGCAAATAATTCCCCCTACGAGGAACAGGGCCAGCATAATTCCGGCTGATAAGCTTCTGTTCATATGTTAATCCCCCCTGTACATAATAAAGGGGAAAGACCAAAATTATGACGAAACTAATCGATAGAACCCCTGAAAATCTTGGCAATAAGATTACTATAATAAAGGAACGAAACATATTATGAGCCGAAAATCGAATATGATCCTGCGCAACATGATTCTGATCCTGCTGCTGATAACTATAAGCATAATAAAACCACCATTAAGCCGTCCCGGCGACCAGGCAATCAGCCTCAAAGAAGCCATTCGCCGCGCCTACCCAGCCGCCCTGGCATGGCGGAAAAGTTCGGAATTAGCATATGCGGTAAGTACTGAGCCAGGAAAAAACGTTGCGGAAGGAAACAAAGGAATAAATGGCAGAAAAACAGATTGGAATATCGTGTTTACAGATGTGATGTCCGGGCAAAACCTATGGGTCGCGGTTCGTAATGGTCAGCCTGAATATTCCCACGAAGTCTCCATGGGCCATACCAATCCTATTAAAAGCTCCGATCTCCGGTACGATTCCATATCAGTTATTTCCATACTGAAATCTGGCCAGCATTGGGACCGCCCCGCTAAAATCCATTTTGAGCTGATTTATAATCAATCACCGCTCCTCCGGGTCTATCAAACCAACCGAGACGCAGGAACCACCATCACCTGGATAGATCCAAGAAGCGGCCACATAGTATTAAACAGAAACGGCACTGTAAACTAGAATCTCGTTTTCTCCCTGCCAATTAAACACAAACAAGTCGGTCAAAATTTGTTCTGCCTGATCTTTAGCTTTATCATAATCCTCAGAGGATGGCGGGAATGGAATCTCGATTTCGAAAACGTGTACCGGAACCAACTGCCAGCACAGAAGCTTTAACTCCTCGATGCCCTCTTCAAGGAACTGTAATTCTTCCACCGGGAGAGAAAAAGGAGTGGTACGGTATTGATTGTTTTTTTGATGAACTTCAATGCGATTGATAAAATCCAATAAGTCTTTCTCTTTTTCCGGGGTCAATACATATTGGAAGAGCATTTCATATAAAGCCTGAGTAACCACCAGTTTAGCAAGCGGAGGCATCAATAAATGATCTTCTTTCCTAAGGTATTTCATCGTAAATGTAGCTTGCATTTAAACCACGACACCCTTTCAAAAATACTACGAATCCATGGCGGTCTACAGCCTCTCCATATAACGCGGCAGCACCCCAACGATACTACTAAGCCGGACCGAGGTTGATTCTAATCTCTTTCCCTGCCACCGGTCAAATCTAATGGTACCGGTTCCCATCCCTGGTCCACAGACTTGATTAACTGCGAGATTTTCCCCTCCGCCTTGCTTAATTCCTCTTGGCAGCGTCGAAACAGGCCGATACCTTCCTCAAACAGCTCAAGGGAGGTTTGTAATGGCAAGTCCCCTTCTTCCAGTTTTTTTACGATTTCCTGAAGTCGATTGTAATCCTTTTCGAAACTCATTATTTCCATTCTCCCGCTTTAGTCTCCTTTACCTGGACTTGTATCTCGCCATCCCGGACCGTAAGAGTCAACTGTGGCTTATCCTCAACCTGTTTAATGCTTCGGACCACTGTGCCATTTTCAAGGCGGGCTATGACATAGCCACGCTCCAACACCTTAAGGGGACTCAATGTATCCAGGGCCATTCCTAAACGGTTGATCATCATTTCCCGAATTCTGATATTATTCTGGATTCCGGCTTTCATCCCCTGCATCATATGTTGTAGTTCCTTCCGGCTGGCGTCAATGGTTGCCTCAGGTCTTTTCCAGATACTTCTTTCCTTAATATAATCCACCTGGGCCCATTTCTGGTTACAATAACGCTCCATAGCCCGGCACATCCGCAGCCAGTTATCATGGAGCTGTTCCTTACAGGCGATCATATCCGGCACTGCCAACTGGCCGGCCTGAGTGGGAGTGGCGGCTCGGGCATCGGCCGCAAAGTCAGCCAGGCTAAAATCTACTTCGTGTCCTACGGCAGATATGACGGGAATTTTGGATTCGGCAATCGCTCTTACCACCTGTTCGGTGTTGAACGCCCACAAGTCTTCAATAGATCCGCCCCCGCGACCGACTATCAAAACTTGAGGGAATCCCCATTGGTTAAGGGCTTCAATGGAGCGGGCAATCTCGGCCGGGGCCTCAGCCCCTTGAACAGCCGCAGGGGCAACCACAATATGACAGCCGGGATGTCTTTGATGTACTATTCTTACGATATCCCGAAGTGCCGCTCCGTCGCCTGAGGTTACTATCCCCAGACAGTCGGCAAATTGAGGAATAGGCCGCTTGCGTTTAGCATCAAAGAGACCTTCCCTTTCCAATCGTTCCTTGAGCTGCTGGAGAGACAGAAAAAGCCCGCCTAATCCGTCAGGCTCCATCTCCTCTACATAATATTGGTAGCGGCCATACTTCTCGAATATGGATATGTATCCCCGGGCGATGACTTTCAGTCCATCACCCGGTTGAAAATCAATATTTCTGGCATTTCCACGAAACATGACACAGTTTACACTGGAATTCTCGTCCTTCAAATTAAAATACAGATGACCTGATTTCTGATAAAACTTGAAGTCTGAAATTTCACCCCTGACCCATACACTCTGCAAAAGGCGATCTCTTTCAAGAACTCCCCGTACGTGAGCAGTAAGTTGGCTAATGGTTAGAATTTTATTACTCGAAAATAATCCTTCAGCCATGACCGCCGACCGATTTCACCAGATTATCTAATAGCATAGTAATGAGTAATGGTCCCAATCCTCCCGGTACCGGCAGAAGCCATGTACCATCCTGGTTTTCAAATGTACCGGTTACTGCATTGCCCCTCGTCTTCCCATCCAGCCAATGAAAGCCCGCATCAATCACCAAAGTTCCGGCGGCAAACATCTCCCGCGAAAATGATTGTGGCTCACATTTTTCCAAGATCACCACCTGGTAAAGAGAGCAATCAATCCCATCCATCCATTCCGGAACTATTGTAACCGGATACCCCCGGCCAATGAGAATTCCGCCCAGCGGTTTAACCACATCACTGGAGTCCCCTATCATCAGGACTCTCGGCTTCGTAACAGGAATATGTTCATCAATCAGCATCAGTATGACCCGGGATGCACAGCTGGTAAATTCCTGCCGGCCAAAAAAGCTTAGCCCCAGGTTAAGAGGATGTAGTCCATCCACATCCTTGGAGGGCTTTACTGTGGCAACTACCAAGTCCTCGTCTATTTCTGCGGGAAGAGGCAGCTGAACCAATATGCCGTGCACCGCAGGATCCTGGTTGAGTTTCTCTACCAGCTCAATTGCTTCCTGGGTAGTGGCACTGCTTAAATGATGAACCTGGCAATGAGCACCCACCTCTGCGGCAGCTTTCTCTTTAAGCCTGACATATCGCAGACTCTCCTCATCATTGCCGATCAAAATAACATGCAGCGACGGACAGACGGCAAGATTTTGCACCTGAGCTTTTATACTTTCCCGAAGATTCCTGGAAATGAGCTTACCATCAATTACGGGCATAAAATTATCCCTCCCGGTTCATTTGCATGTCAACAGCTTCTATCAAATTCTTCCACAGATAGGCAACCGTGACTCCGCCAACCCCACCTGGGACCGGAGTTATGAAGCCCGCCTTCTTAACAGCCGTTTCAAACTCCACATCTCCTACCATTTTATTATCAACAGAATTAATCCCAACATCGATTACAATGGCACCCGGTTTAACCCATTCACCCGTCACAAAATTAGGGCGGCCCACTGAGACAACTAATATATCGGCACGACGGACATGCTCTTCTAATTTTTCCGCCTCACTGGTGCCCTGATGGCAGAGTGTAACAGTACAATCAAGCTTGGTCAGCATTAGGGCCACCGGCTTGCCTACAATATCGCTGCGTCCAACCATAGTTACTTCCTTACCCCGCAGCTTGACGCCAGTTGACTTGATCAACTCAACCACACTCAAGGCTGTACACGGCGCCAACACCGGTTTGCCAATAAACAGCCGGCCCAGGTTGTAGGGTGTGACTCCTTCAACATCTTTGCGGCTGTCAATTTTCCACTGCAGGGCTTGACTGTCAAGATGTCTTGGCAGAGGCACATGCAGCATTATTCCGTGGATTTCCGGGTCTTGATTCAATTTTTCAATTGTATCGGCCACCACGGACTGAGAAGCCAACTCCGGCAGACTAATCAATCTGCTCCTGATCCCTAATTTTTCTGCACTGCGCATCTGTGAAGCGAGATATGCTTTGGCAGCCGGGTCTTCACCAACTTGAACCGTAACCAGACCGGGAAATATCTGAGCCTTATGTAATCGCTCAATGTTAGCAGATACATCTTCTAAAATTGAATCAACTATCTTTTTTCCATATAAAATTTCGTTCAAAACAGCACCTCATTTTCAAGATAATAAGTGTTCCGGGTCAGCATAGCCGTCCCTACTGCATTGTCGGTACTAAGATGAAGCGGCGCCCAAAACAGCTCTATACCTGCACCCGTTAGCCGGGTTGTCAAGCGATTACGAATAATCTCGTTAGCCATGACACCACCCGACATGACAACCCTGTTTATACCAGTCTGTCCCACCGCTTTTCTAATGCCCTTTTCCAGAGTATTGGCAATCATCCTAAAAACCAAATAAGCAAGAGTCTCCGGTGCCACACCTTGCTCCAACATAGCCAGGATTTTTGTTTCCGCACCGGAAAAAGAAAACCCCCTCTCATCCAAAGCAGATGGAAGGGTGAGATCATTATCCTGATCTCCGGCAATCTTCTCCAAAGCAGGACCGGCTGGAAATGGCAGACCCATAGCTACCCCCACTCTGTCCACCAGCTGCCCGGCATTCAAATCAGTCGTCGCCAAAAGTATATCAATACTAAACCTGCTCTGATCGCGAGATACAAAAAGAATTTCCGAAGTCCCGCCCGAAAAATGAACTGCCAGAAACTCTGAATCCTCCAGGGGAATATCATATACCGCCGCCTCAATATGACCTTCCTGATGACTGAAAAGATAGAGAGGGCATGGGCATATATTGGCCAGACAACGGGCTACATTAAGGCCGGCGGTAAAAACCGGCATATAGCTGTCAGAAATCCTCCGGGGCCGGTCACTGACTCCGATAGCCAGGATTCGGTTGTCCCTTAGCAAAGCAGCAACCTTATCCATCAATACCGGCAGATTCCTGATATGGGCAAAATGAGCATCTGACTGCCTTAACCCTCTCAGCCCCGGCTCAACCTCTAACATCATGCGCTCATCGGCCACAATCCGGCTATTCTCATCTGCGATAGCAATTGAGGTCGTATAAGCACTGGTGTCGATACCTATAAAGATATTCAAGAGTTCTCATCCTTAATCCGGTCCAAAATCGCATTAATGAAAGCTCGCGAATTATCATCCCCATATATTTTAGCCAGATCAACCGCTTCATTAATAGCCACCACCGGATGGATATCCTCCGCAAAGGCTATCTCATAGGCAGCCATTCTTAAAAGGTTTCGATCCACTGCTGGCATTCGTTCCACCGACCAATCCGGAGAGAATTTAGTAATCTGGAGATCTATTTCCTTTAGATTATTTATAGTCCCCATTACCAAATCAGTAACAAATTCACGCTGCTCCTCTTTTACTATAAAGTCACGATCCAGATTAAAAAGTGCTTCAGCCGGATCCTCTTGGACCAAATCAACCTTGAACAATATCTTAAATGCTACCTCACGAGCTTTCCTTCTACTCAATCAAAGGTCCTCCCTATATCCTACTTGCGAAATTTCCTGAACACCTCTTCAAAGTCCTTATCCTCATCAATGGCCTTGCCTATCGCAAATCCCAATATTATACACAAAACTATAAATAATGCCTTCCAAAAACCATAATTAATCACTAAAATTCCGGCGATTAGTCCCACAAGCAGCCCAATTGTCTTACCTCTATGGCTTTCGAGAATGTATGTTAACACCTTGTCCCACAAAAGTCATTCCCCCCTTCAATTCGGTACAGATTTGCTGGCAAAATCATCTACCCGAATCCTGACCTCTGCCACCTGCACCCCACCGACCTCTTCCAGAAGGGCTTTAACTTTGTCCTGAATAGCCGTGGTCATTTCCGGCACCTTGTAGTCGGGATTAACTAAAAGGGTTAAAGTAACTATCACTCCATCTGTTCCATTCTTGATTTCAGGTTTGATCTCTCTTACCCCTTCTACCTGCTTAACCGCTTTAAGAATAATCTGCTTGATGGCAGGAATTGTAATTGTCACCTTGCCGCCAGCATGGTCCTTCACAACAATTTCCGAAGTCTTTTCCCGCTGGAATAGCTTAAACATAAGTATCACTCCCAGAAATGCCAGCACTATGCCTGCTGCCCCAATTATCCATTTGTTCAGCGGAATTGTCAGAGTCTGAGCTATCCAATAAAGCGGTGTAAAATCTCCCAGGGCCACTGCTGCCATTACTATTGAAATGGCAATTAAAAGCAAGTTATACAGAGCCAGAAGTGACTTCCAAGCAAATGACATCTCATGCTCCCCCCTTTAAAAGTCTAGTGATATATTGCACAATTTACTGCAATATATCTGAGCAGACCAATTTAATGCACAACAACCCCCTGGCATACAGGGGGTTGTTTATGAGACTCATATTAATCTGCCAACTCTTCTTCTATTTTTTCCTTTTTCATGGAGACCCCGACAACGTGGACATTTACCCCCGTAACAGTTAGTCCGGTCATAGACTCAACTGCAGTTTTAATCTGATTCTGGACTCCGCGGGCCACAACAGGAATGGGAAATCCGTATTCAACAACAATAAACGCTTCAATAGCAGCTTCGGTTTCACCGACTTCAACCTTTACACCCTTGCTCAAGTTTTTGCGACCTAATATTTCTGTTAAACCTGCGGTGAGACTTCCGCTCATGGCGGCAACTCCCTCAACGTCAACTGCCGCAAGTCCTGCTATGGTAGATACAACTTCATCAGCAATGCGAATTGCTCCCATATCATTACCACTGACAACCTTTTCTATTGCGTTGTTTTCCAAACAATTCACCCCCTGTATTATTATGTTTCCATTTTATTAGAAATATTGACCGAGAGCAACCTTCCCAGACTCTCATTAATTCTCCATATTGATTCTTCTGGCAATGAAATTGGTATATACTTCACCGCGGCGGAAGAAGCTGTTATCCAGAACCTTGTGATGGAAAGGAATCGTAGTTTGTACCCCTTCAATAATATGTTCTTTCAAAGCACGATCCATTCTGTCAATAGCCTGTATTCTGTCCGGTGCCCACACTATTAGTTTGCCCAACAGACTATCATAGTATGGAGGCACAGAATATCCTGAGTAAATAAAGCTGTCTACCCTTACTCCCGGTCCGCCTGCCGGCAAGTATTCGACTATCGTTCCTGCCGAAGGCCGAAAATCAAAATTCGGGTCTTCCGCGTTTATACGGCATTCAATCGACCATCCTCTGGGTTGGATATCCTCTTGTACCAGCCCTAGCTCCTCTCCCGCAGCTATTGCCAGCTGAGCTTGAACAATGTCTACACCGGTCACCATCTCTGTTACCGGATGTTCAACCTGTATCCGGGTGTTAACCTCAATAAAATAGCAATTTTTGTGCTTATCCACCAAAAACTCAACCGTACCGGCACTGAAATAATCGGCTGCCCGGGCCACTTCAAGCGCCATCTCCCCCAATTTGGCTCTTAATTTATCATCAATGAAAGGAGAAGGCGACTCCTCCAGAAGCTTCTGATTGCGCCGCTGAATGCTGCAGTCGCGTTCACCTAAATGAATCAGGTTCCCGTGTTCATCCCCCAGAACCTGGATTTCAATGTGGCGAGGTTCTTCGATGTATTTCTCTATGTAAACCTCACCATTTCCGAAAGCCGCTTCCGCTTCCAACCGCGCCGCACTTAAAGCCTTTTCCAGCTCTTTACGGTTATGGGCCAATCTCATCCCCTTGCCGCCGCCACCGGCCGAAGCCTTGATAAGAACCGGATACTGAATTTCATCCGCCACTCTCATGGCAATTTTCAGATCCTTTATATCACCCTCACTCCCCGGAACCAAAGGAACACCGGTGCGGCCTACCAATTCCCGGGCACCTATCTTGTCGCCCATCAGTTTGATAGTACGGGGAGAAGGGCCAATAAACTTAATCCCATGAGTAGAACACATCTCCGCAAAATAAGCATTCTCGGCCAAAAACCCATATCCGGGATGAATGGCCTGACAGCCAGTATTTATGGCAGCACTGAGAATGTTGGAAATGTTGAGATAGCTTTGATTGGCCGGTGCTTCGCCAATACATACTGACTGATCAGCCATTTTAACATGCAAGGCCTTCTCATCTGTACGACTGTAAACAGCCACAGTTGCCATCCCCATCTCTTGGCATGCCCGAATTATTCTGACCGCTATTTCACCCCGATTTGCTACCAGAATTTTGGAGAACAATATATCACCTCTATTCCTTAACAATTAAGAACATGATTTGGCCGTATTCAACGGACTGGCCATTATCCACCAAGATCTCAACAACCTTGCCTCTAAATTCAGATTTAATCTCATTCATCAGCTTCATGGCTTCCACGATACAAAGAGTTTGTCCGGCCTCCACATAGCTTCCCTCTTCCACAAATGGCGGAGCATCCGGTGACGGGCTGCGATAGAAAGTCCCCACCATAGGAGCACTCACTTCAATCAAGTCCTCAGGCGGATAAATCTCTTCAGTAACCTTTTTCTTTTCCCGAATCCGATGTTTATGCGGACTCACCGCCGCGCCCGATTCCGAGTTGCTTTTGCGCAGATTAATCCTGAATTCCGGACCTTCGATCTCTAACTCAGCCAAACTGGTTTCATCCAGCAAATAGACCAGCTCGCGAATTTTCTCTACATTCATATCCTCTTGCCCCTTTGTATCAATTGGTTTAGTATACTTCGGCACAGGCTTCGACTTTAACTCAGCCGGTTCTTCCTTCACAGGCTCAACCGGGAACATATCTGTTCCTTCAGCCCGATTCTTCCTGTATTCAAAGAACTTGCGCGCTATGGCAGGGAAGAGAGCGTAAGTCAAAACATCTTCATCATTTTCCGCCAAATCCTTTATCTCTTCCCGGGATTTTTCCCAGCCGGGATTCAATAAATCAGCCGGACGAATAGTGATTATCTCTTCCTCGCCAATAATCTTATGCCTGATCTCATCCCGAATAGGCACAGCCGGTTTTCCATAGAAACCGCGCACATAGTCTTTTACTTCATTAGGACAAAGCTTGTATCTTTCTCCCGTAAGCACATTGAAAACCGCCTGATTACCAACAATCTGGCTGGTTGGAGTCACCAAAGGCGGATAACCCAGATCCTCCCTTACCCGTGGTATTTCTTCCAGCACCAAGCCCAGCTTATCTACTGCTTTTTGCTCCTCCAGCTGAGCGACAAAATTGGTAATCATTCCGCCGGGAACCTGGTGTTCAAACACCTTCATATCATTAATGCGGGTTACTCCACGTTCGAAGCCCTTCTTCTTGCGAATTTCCTCAAAATAAGTAGCCACCTCAAACAAATCATGAATATCTAAGCCCGTATCCCAAGGCGTCCCATGCAAGGCCCGTACAATAGTCTCCACCGGTGGTTGTGATGAACCAAAAGCCAAAGGAACACTGGCGGTATCAACCACATCAACCCCCGCTTCCGCCCCCTTGAGACAGGCGCCAACCGCCAGACCACCGATATAGTGCGTATGCAGCTGAATCGGAATATCGATGCGAACTTTCAGAGCCTTGATCAGGTCATAAGCCTGATACGGTCCCAATAGCCCCGCCATATCTTTAATACACAGACTATCAGCACCCAAGTCTTCAAGACGTAAGGCGGTCTCTACAAAATATTCCATGGTATGAACCGGACTAATCGTATAAACAACACAAGCCTGCACATGCTTTTTCACCCGCTGGACCGCCCTGATAGAAGCTTCCAGATTACGGGTGTCATTAAGAGCATCAAATATCCTGAAAATATCTATGCCATGAACTGCAGCCTTCTCAACAAATTTTTCCACAATATCATCCGGATAATGAGAATAGCCTACCAACGATTGGCCCCGCAACAGCATCTGCAATCTGGTCTTGGTAATATTCCTGCGAATAAAATCCAGCCTTTCCCAAGGATCTTCGTTTAGAAAGCGTAATGCCACATCAAATGTTGCCCCGCCCCACACTTCCAGTGAGTGATAACCTACGTTATCTAGTTTGTCTAAGATTGGCAACATATCCTCCAAGCCCATCCGAGTGGCCCAGAGACTCTGATGACCATCTCTCAAAGACGTATCAGTAATCTTGAGTCGATTCAAATGTTTCCCTCCCTACCGCATAAAATCTTGAAAAGCTTTTATCAAAAGCTTAGATCAATGCATTTATTAAAAATCACTCAGGCCGCAGCCTGAGTGTCATAATCCACCTTGGAACATATAACGTAATTTAATTATAGGCATAGAATTACAGTTTTTCAATACAATCAACTAATGTATACAATATGCTTTCCTCGGTAAAATCAGGAGTTTTCCGTGGGGGAAAACTAAATACCAGAAACGCGATTTTATTCCAGTTGACATAAAGCCCTTAACTAATCACCACCATATCCTCATTGGCGATTAGTTATATCTATCTGAGTGCTGTTTATTTTTAAGACACCCGCCACACCCTCTTTTAACCGAGCTTCTTTTTCCTCATCAAATGCTTGTGCGGAAATTACCACTGATGCCCCCTCTTCCTGAATAATTACCACTCCTTCCTGAAATCCCCTTGCTTTAAGTAAGCCCTCCACCTTCAATTCCATCTCCATAACATTGGTAATAGCCAGAAGCTTGGTAAATGCCGACTGTTTAGATTTTTCATCAGTATTCGGGTTATTTATGATTTCTTTTAATATCTCCAGCTGTTGGCTGCGGACTTTTTCCCTTTGCAATCTGTAATAAGGGAAAAAGGATTCTTCCTGGGACCAAGAAGTACCGGCAGCCGGAATAACAGAAGGTTCTGTCTCCAATTCCCGCTCCGCCACTTGAGTGCTCCAGCTCCCCATCTGCCATATTCCCGCCCCAAGGGCGCAAACAATAGCGGCTCCAATCATTATCGGGCGCAGCTTAATAATCATTACCCACTCCTCCTTTATTCATGGGAAGAACTGTGACCCGGGAAGCCGAAATTCCCAGAAGACCAGTAACCGCTTGTGACAAACATTCCTCCACCGCCGGATCATCCGCTCCCTCAGCCACTACCAAGACCCCAACCACCTCCGGGGCTTTGCTCTCCTCCAATACCGGAGCATTGTTGGATAACACCAACTGGCGATCTTCAGATTTTTCAACTATCTCCCGGGTAGTCCCGCTGCCATCCTTCTCTTGAGTTTGGCGGGTTTCCCGGCGCTCATTGCTGGCATAAATACGGTAACCATCTGAATCCAGAGTTACTTTGGTCTGTACCGCCCCCACTCCGCTGATTTGCGCCAGGATCTGGGATAATTCTTTTTCCAGCACCGCTTTATCACCGGAAGATGGAGCCGTTGTACTCTGATCCTGGGGATTGTTTGATGGAGGAGGTGCCGAAGAAGGTGACCATAAAATCAAAGCCATCCCCAACAAGGCCAAGACCACTACCGTAATCTTCATCCTGGAATTCCTTCCCAACATACCCTTGATCCGATCCTGCCATGGGTTTGTCAACACGCTCATCCTCCCTCGAACTTAATTTTCAATTTAGACTCCTCAAGTCCGTAAAGGTTTTTCATCATGCTGGTCAGCTTATCTTTAATCTCTTCCTGATTCTGCAACTCCTCTTCCCGGGAGGAGAACGCCGCAATAGAATCGCCTGATGAAGAACTCCCTGATCGATTAGAAACTATAACCAGGGTCACCTGAGATAAGCCTCTCCCTTCCGCATCCAGATCTATTTCGGTTTCCAAATCCCGTACCCCGGGAACCAGCATGGCCAGGCTATTGATCTGTTCCTCCACCTTTTGTTTAATAGCCTGGTTACCGGTATTTTGAATATCCTTGTTAACCTGAACCCCTATATCTTCAAATCCAGTGCCGTCAGAGTATTCCCAGGGCAGATCCCAGGCCAGGCTCTTCAAATCATTCCCGGAATAAAAAACCGACAGAAGCGGATTAATGATGGCTATGATAATAAACAAACCGATAGTAAATCGTACAAACGGCCGCATTGAGCTGTCCGGGAGCAGCAGCTCCAGAAAGCCGGCCACCACTACTATCACAACCAGATTTTTGACAATGCCGGTTAGAATCTCCATTCTTCCACCTCACTTGGGTATTGTCTGACCAGGTAAAACATCATCGCAGCAGTATTACACTGTTTCCAGTACTGACCAGAATAGCGACCAAGACCAGGAACATCAAGCCCACTGCAGCCACCGTGGCCAGTGCTAATAACAGATGGTTGCCCATGATCTCCAAAACCTTGCTGATGCGAATATCACCCAGCGGCTCAATCATGGCCGCACTTACTTTGTAAATAATAGCTATGACTCCAATTTTCAAAACCGGGAAAATGACTATTCCCAAGATCATCAAAATGCCCAGGATGCCAACCGCCTGTTTTAACAAAACCACATAACCGGCCGCCGTTTCCAGCGCATCAGACAGATAGCCTCCGATTACCGGAAAGAAAGCGTCGGTAACAAATCTGCCGGTCTTAAGAGTCAGGGCATCCATAACCGACCCATAAATGGAACGCAGAGTCAAAATACCAATAAAACAGGTAAGCATTAATCCCAAAATGACCTCGGCAGCTGTATATACCAGCTTGCCCAGTCGCTCCAGGCTTATGGTGTCAGATAGACAGTTGGTTACATTGAGGACTGCCGACAAGGCTATTAAGGGAAATATTATCCACTCGATTCCTTTGGCAAAGGCAGTACAGGCCACCATCATAACAGGAAAAACTGCCGTTGCCGTATGCAAATGACCCAGTCCGGTAACCAAAATCATCATCTGAGGCAGAACCGCAATCATAAAACTGCTCATAGAATCAATAGCGGTCTGGCCAATCTGTATAACGTATTTGAATGAGCCTAATGCAATCGCGGAAATCGCTAAAAAACAAGCCAAGCTGGAGATCTTGGCCACCCCTTCTCCAAAGGAAGACTGAAGGTTTACCAGGAGTGCCGAAACAACTGCGAGTATAAGGATTTTCCCCAGGAGATGACCGTTGGCCATAATTTCACCGATAAAAAAACGCCATATTGCACGGCCTATCTCAGCCGGATCAAACTTCCATTTGCCGCTTATGAAATCCGCGACCCATTCCTGCACCGAACCACTTTCCAAATAACCACTGATTTCTTCATCAATGCTGGTCTTGAACTTCCCCATTTCCTCCAGATCCAACCTGCGAGCCGTTTCTCTCCAGGAAAGATTGTTTGAAGCCGGATCGTTTATGGCCGCATCGGCATTTCCTGTTCCCATCAGCCAAATCAGAGTTAAAAGAGCGAGGCACCAAAGATATCGTTGCAACTCCCCACCCCTATCCTGGCAAAATCTCCATCAGGGACTCCAATATCGCTATCATTATAGGCAAGGCCAGTACAGCAATGATGATTTTAGCTCCAAACTCAACTTTTTTGGCCACCGAAGCCTCACCAGCATCCCGGCAGATGGCAGCACCAAATTCAGCCAAATAAGCTACTCCCAAAATCTTCAGAACCGTCCCCATGAAAAAATAATTAGCCTCAGCCTGGTGTGACAACTCAGTAACAACACCTACCACAGTTGATATCTTGTCTGCCAAAAAGAGGAATATTACAGCGGAAAATGCCAGACTCAATACCACCGCCATAACCGGATTTTCCTGACGAATGATCAATAAAAAAATAGTTGCAATCAGGCCCAGCCCGACAATTTGCGCAATCTCCACGTCACACCTAGAGATTAAAGACAGTGCGAACTACCGTAAACAACTGGTTCAGGAGTTGTACCACCAGAATCAATACCACGACTACTCCAGCGAGAGTCAGCATCTGAGCCTGTTCTTCCTTTTGGGCTTGCTTTAACACTATTCCGAGAATTGAGATCAAGATTCCAATTCCGGCAATGGTAAATATTATGTCGGTATTCAAGTTCCTTCCCCCTCCCGGTTAAATCAACAATATGCTGATCATCAACCCCAGCAGAAAACCTCCATAACTCCATAACTTTTTCTCGCTGCCTTCACGCCGAAGGGATTTCTCCTCCTGTATCTTCATTTCCGTCCCGGCCTGGCGCAGCATTCTGACCTGGTCAGAGACATCTGAAGTGCCCATACGTTCTCCAATCAAGCTGATAATATTAAGATCTTCATCAGTCAATGCCCCTGATTTGGACAAGTGAGCAACCCCTTTGCTCCAGGCCTCCCGGGCAGTCGTTGATGGTTCCGACCGTAATTCCCGGCATGCTTTAGTAAACAATCCCTTATTCGGCTCACAAGACACGCCGGCCGTTCTGCTAAGAGCTTGCTCCAAAGGATTGCGGGAAAAACCAATTTCCTTCTCCAAAAACTCCAAATCCATTCTTAACTGTCTGATGACTTTGGTACGGTGAGATAACTGTGAGGCCTTATACAATCCCAACCACCCGCTGGCTGATACTATGAAACTGACGCCAATCATCTTGATAATCATTGCCTCGCCCCCTGTTTAATCAAGGCGGATTAATTTTTCTATAGTCCCCGGACCTTTTCTTCGCGACAATATCACTACCATTTCAAAGCTGTGCTGCTTAAATATCTCCTGCATTACCGGTCTCCTTTTCAGATCCTCCATATCCTTGGCATGTGCAGTGGAAATGATTTTTACTCCGGCATTAAGGCATTCCTCTACTGCTTCCACATCCTCATACCGTCCGATTTCATCAGTAATCAGCACCTCCGGTGCCAGGGCACGAATTGCCATGCCAATCCCCAAGGCTTTAGGACAGCCCTCCAGAACGTCGGATTTTGCCCCCACATCCAACTGAGGTTCGCCTCGGAAGCAACCGGCCAGTTCAGATCTCTCATCAATTACTGCTACATTAAGCTCATCCCCCAGCTGGCGGGCCAAATCCCGGAGGAGGGTGGTTTTTCCGCACCGGGGCGGAGATATGATCAAAGTATTATGGGGCCTGCCTCTTTCAGCCATAATCCGACCCATAAGAGTGTTCCCACAACCTGGCAGCTCCCGGGCCACCCTTATGGCCAAACCCGAAAACTCCTTCATGGACTTGATCTGGCCGCCTTCCAGGATAGTTTTGCCTGCCAGACCCACCCGGTGCCCTCCCCTGATAGTAATAAAGCCCCGCTTCAGTTCCTCTTCCAGCGCATAGACCGAATTTCCGCTGACTGCAGCCAGAGTTCGGACAACATCATCCTCTGTGACGATATACCCCTCCCGGGCTAACCGGCTAAGCTTCCCGGACTCCCCCAAAAACATTTCACTTTTCATCATGTGCAGACTAAGTGGTTTGCCAAGACGAAGACGAATCTCCTCCAATTGGTCCAGCTGAGCAGAGGGGAGATTAGCAATACACCCCTTTATTTTCGGTGCCAGATAGGGAATTATCTGATTCTGAATCTTCTCCGGCACAGCCGGCTTACTGCTCATAGAACCACCCCTTGCTCTAAAAGATATTGGTAGTCCCATTAATTTATGCACAAACAATGTGGAGTCAGAGCTATATCCATACAGCAAGAAACCCAAAGACCTTTCCGTATGGAAAGGTCTTTGGGCTGAGCGTGGGTCCTTGGACCAATATATGATTGAATAATCATATATTATTTAATTCAAACCAGATAATATATTATTTCTGATAAGGAGTTATCACCCATTTCAAGCAATTATCTTTCTTATTGCCGAAAACATCGTAACCTTCAATTATATTGTTCAATGGAGCCCGATGAGTGCACAAGAAGTTGGTGTTGATCTTGCCTGTCTGGATAAGCTTAATCAGCTCGGGAATGCGGTTAGCATTTACCAAGCCCATGCTGATCATTATGTTTTTTATCCACAAGGTATTCATGGCAAGCTCCTGAGGCTTTTCGAAAACACCGATCAGGGATACGATACCACCAGGTCTGACAGCATCTATAGCCATATCAAAGGTTGGTTTAAATCCATTAGCCTCAATGGTGGCATCGGCGCCACGGCCCTTAGTCCGCTCTCTGATTGCATCGCCAACATTCTCGACCTCCAGGGGATTAATGCCTATATCGGCAATACCGTTGGCTACGGCAGTATCTAAGCGCCCTTGGTTAATATCAACAGCAATGATCTCAGCTGGACCCCAAAGTCTGGAGGCAGTCATTCCGCACATACCCACCGGACCGGCACCCATGACAGCTACAGTATCTCCGGGCTGGATCTGAGCTTTTTCAGCGCCATAATAACCGGTAGACAGGATGTCACCCACAAACAGTACGTCTTCTTCCGTAAGCCCATCCGGAATGGTGAACAAACCAAGATTGGCATGTGGAACTCTGACGTATTCAGCCTGGCAGCCATCAATCATATAGCCAAAAATCCAGCTGCCGGTTACACAATGAGAATATATTCCTCTTACACAATAGAAACACTCGCCACACTGGGTAACACAAGACACAGCCACCTTATCGCCTACTTTGTTGTTCCTGACCGCAGGTCCTACCTCTACAACTTCACCGACAAATTCATGACCTATAATTCTTCCGGGGGCTACTTCAGGCATTCCGCCGTGCCATATATGAATATCCGTTCCACAAATAGTAGAGGTAGTTACCCGTACAATCGCATCATCCGGCTCGATTATTTTGGGTATCGGAACATCCGTGAGACTAATCTTTTCGGGTCCTTCATAGACCAGTGCCTTCATAGTATTACTCATAATGAAAGAACCTCCCCTTTAACATTTTTCCGTACATAATTATCTCTGCAGCTTTGGAATTACTTGTCTTATCCCCCCTCTCCCATAAAAAAACAGACCAACATCCTATGTCTTCACCCGATAAACGAGTTGTATCCATAAAACATTGGTCTACTTCGGAACTACCCTAGCAGCTTGTGTGAATAATCGTGTATAAAAACACTTTTACAAGAAGGAATATCCCTTCAAATAGCGAATTATTCATTATGAAGAAATTTAGAGAGTACAACCAACATCAGATAATGCT
>Ga0123334_1002194_pt1 | contig 22876 bp, 23 predicted proteins | sample BiotimSIPDNA_FD_89706 | JGI IMG/M metagenome (GOLD analysis project Ga0123334, IMG submission 89706) | Anaerobic biogas reactor microbial communites from Washington, USA - Biogas_R1 time_0 SIP DNA | ecosystem: Engineered > Bioreactor > Anaerobic > Unclassified | place: Washington, USA... | reverse complement strand
CATCGCATCGTTGCCGAGGTGATTGAAGAAATGGGTCTGCAAGACCAGACCATTGGTGTCGCCCCGGTTGGCTGCGCCGTCTTCATCTACAATTATATCAACGTCGATTTTGCCGAATCGGCTCATGGCAGGGCTCCGGCCATCGCCACGGCCATCAAGCGCCTGAATCCGGACAAGTTGGTATTCACCTATCAAGGTGACGGTGACCTGGCCGCCATTGGTACGGCCGAAACCATCCACGCCTGCAATCGTGGAGAAAACATTGCCATCATTTTCATCAACAATGGTATCTACGGGATGACTGGCGGTCAAATGGCCCCCACCACCTTGTTGGGTATGAAATCGTCTACTTGTCCTACAGGCAGGGAGCCTCACCTCAACGGATACCCCTTGAAAATCACCGATATGCTGGCGTTGACAGAGGGCACGTGCTATGTTACCCGTCAGAGTGTTCACACGCCATCCTCGGTCAAGAAAACCAAACGCGCCATTCGTAAGGCCTTTGACAACTCCCTCCAAGGCAAAGGCACCAGCGTGGTTGAAGTAGTGTCAACCTGTAATTCTGGATGGAAAATGACACCGGTGGAAGCCAACCGCTGGATGGAAGAAAACATGTTTCCTTTTTACCCGCTCGGAGACCTGAAAGACAGGTAAGAGCACCAAAGACATCGTATGACAAAAGAAGCCATTATCATAGCCGGGTTCGGTGGACAAGGGGTCTTGTCCATGGGTAAAATCCTGGCCTACGCAGGATTGATCGAAGCAAAAAACGTCTCCTGGTTCCCAGCCTACGGTCCTGAACAGCGAGGTGGTACAGCCAATGTAACAGTCATCCTTAGTGACAGTCGCATCAGTTCTCCTGTGTTGAATACTTTCGACACGGCCATCATCCTCAACCAGCAATCCCTCGACAAGTTTGAATCGAAGGTCAGACCGGGTGGTATCCTCGTTTATGACCCCCAGGGTATTTCCCGCAAACCGACCCGTACTGACATCACCATTTACACCGTGAACGCCATGGAAATTGCCACGGAAATGGACAATGTCAAGGCTTTCAACATGATTGTGTTGGGTGCCTACCTCAAGGTGCAACCTATTGTCCGTTTGGAATCGGTGATGACCGGGCTCAAAAAATCGTTGCCCGAACGTCACCACAAACTCCTGCCCATGAACCAGGCAGCCTTGATCAAAGGGGGCGAAATGGTCGAGTCTCTATCGGTATAAGCCTGATTAATAGCGCGTTTATATAGCCATCCTTATGGATTGAATACATCGCGTCAACTTTTTATTTCTTTTTTAAGGCCGGTGGCTTGCATACGTGCAGCACCGGCCTTATCTTTGCGTCGATTTGGTAAGGCAACCGATACCTTCGATTTGCCTAAAAGGGAATCCGGTTAGAATCCGGAACAGTACCCGCTGCTGTAAGACTCTTAACCAACCTTGTTTCCACACGGTCACTGTCGTCAGGATGGGAAGGCCAAGCAAGGTGAGTCAAGTCAGAAAACCTGCCGGATCACTTGTTATGCATGCTTTCGGGAAATGAGGCAACGTAACGGTGAGTCACCTGCACGTATTTTCGTGGATTTCATCGGTTACAGGTCTGTTTTCCACCGAGGAGAAACCTCTAACTTTAAAACGATACGAATGATGAAATCTTTTACGTTCAAACAAGCCAGTAAATTGGTTGTTGCGTTGGTAGCTGTTGGTATGCTGACAGCCTGTGAATCGGATGACAATACCAGGACTGGTATGATTACATTTGAGGATGTTGCCCTTGATAGCACCGGTGTTTGGAATGGTAGCGACAAATCCGGCACCCACAGCCAATACGATTCCTGGGGTTCTATGGTGGATGCCTACACTGGTACATTCCAATCTGGTGTGGCCCGTTTCCTCAACATATTCAACGACTATGGCCCAATGGGAACCTCTTGGCAGGGCATGGCCTGTTCCAACCACACCGATACGGCAACAGCTGGTTATGGCAACCAATACAGTGTTGCCGCCGGCGTTGGCGCTGCCGGATCGACCAATTTTTGCTTGCTCAACAGCGACAGTGCTACCTGTTCGTTTGACCAACCGCTAATTGTCAACAGTCTATACCTCACCAACAGCACCTATGCCTACTTGGCACTTAGGGACGGTAATGACGGTGCCGGCTATGTCACAAAATTTAAGGAGGGTGATTATTTCAAATTGACCATAACCGGTCTAGACACGAACGGTGCCGTTACGGACCGTGTTGACTTCTACCTGGCTGACTTCCGTGCAGGTAAGCAAGTGGTCGTGAAAGATTGGACCAAAGTCGACCTGTCAACACTCGGCAACGTCAAGCAGTTGGTATTTACCTTCTTCTCCACAGACACGGGAGATTGGGGTATGAATACGCCTGCTTATGCCTGCATGGACAACCTCTCGTACACCATCGAGGAGTGATTTGAATACTCCCTCCTCGTACTGACATAGGGCCCCACAAGGCCTTGTTATCTGCCAGGATTCCCCGGTAAGCGTTTGGCTTGCCGGGGAATTTTCCGTAATTTTGGCCGCTAAAGCCAACGTTGCATAACCTGCTTTCACCTCATGCGTATAGACATCATCACCGTTCTTCCCGAACTCCTGGATGGTCCTTTGAATCATTCCATTTTAAAACGGGCCCAGGACAAAGGCTTACTCTCCTTGCACGTCCATAACCTGAGGGAATACTCCACCGACTTGAAACACAGGCGGGTGGATGATTACGCCTTTGGATTTTCGGCCGGCATGGTCATGCAAATTGAACCCATTGACAGAATTATCAGCCAATTGAAGTCCGAAAGAGACTACGACGAAGTGATTTATACATCGCCAGACGGTGAAACGTTCAATCAGGGTATGGCCAATCAATTGTCTTTGAAGGAAAACTTCATCATCCTTTGCGGTCACTACAAAGGCATTGATTACAGAATACGCGAGCACCTGATTACCAAGGAAATATCGGTTGGTGATTATGTCTTGACCGGTGGCGAGCTGGCAGCAGCCATCATCACCGACGCTGTTGTCAGGGTAATACCGGGCGTGCTTTCCGACGAGCAGTCAGCGTTATCCGACTGTTTCCAGGACAACCTCCTGGCACCGCCTGTCTACACAAGACCTGCCGACTACAAGGGTTGGAAAGTGCCGGACATTTTACTTTCCGGCCATCAGCGCAACATCGAAGAATGGGAGCATCAACAGGCGCTGGAACGTACCAAACGCCTTCGCCCTGACCTGTTAAAGGATTAATTGCTATACACTTAACCTAAGCTGCAATCACTGATGGGTGGACAGGCCGGTGCCGGCGTATCAATCACCAAGGCTCCCGTCAGATCACGTACGGCTTTGACACCTTGGCGCTCACAATAAGCCACAATCCCGTCGGCTATTTTTGCGGTGACGCCCGGATCGATGAAATTGGCTGTTCCCACCTGTATGGCAGCCGCTCCGGCCAATAAGAATTCGATAGCATCTTCAGCTGTCATGATGCCCCCCAAGCCAATAACAGGAATGGAAACAGCCTTGGCTGTTTGCCAGACCATGCGTAATGCCACCGGCTTGACGCAGGGGCCTGATAAACCTCCTGTAACTGTGGAGAGTTTGGGTCGCCTGGTTTCTGCATTGATGGCCATCCCCAACAAGGTGTTGATCAATGAAACCGAGTCAGCACCTTCAGCTTCGGCGGCTCTTGCGATCTCAGTGATATCGGTCACATTGGGGGAAAGTTTTACCATCAGGTGTTTATGGTAAACGGCCCTGACGGCTTTGACAACGGCGGCGGCTCCACCTGTTGTGGTGCCAAAGGCCATGCCTCCTTGTTTAACGTTGGGACAGGAAATATTGAGTTCTATACCGGGTATATTGGCGAGCGATTGGATGTGTTCGGCCGTTTCCACATAGTCTTCGACCGTGGAACCTGACACATTGACCAAAATGTTTGTGTCAAAATGACGGATGCGTGGATAAATGTCGTTTTCAAAATAGTCAACACCCTTATTTTGCAGTCCTACAGCGTTTAGCATGCCGCTGGCTGTCTCTGCCATACGGGGATAGGGGTTGCCTTCCCTATGGCGAAGAGTGGTACCTTTCACTATTATACCCCCTATTCGCGCCAAATCCAGGTAATCGGTGAACTCTTCTCCGAATCCAAACGTACCTGACGCCGTCATTACAGGGTTGCGCAGCGTCAATCCTTTCAAGTATATGTGTTGATCTACCATTTCAGTCGCTTGGTGTTAAAAACGGGTCCTTCCGTGCAGGTGCATACATGACCATCCACTGTATCTTCGACACAGCAAAGGCAAGCGCCAATACCGCAGGCCATCAGGTTTTCCAGGGATACCTGGCAGGTGATGTCGTGCTGTGCGGCAAAAGTAGCAACAGCTTTCATCATGGGCTTGGGGCCACAGGTGTACACTGCATCAAAATGCGGTTCATTCAACAAACTGTGCTGGGTAACAAACCCCTTCTCGCCCAGACTGCCATCTTCCGTCGTAACATAAACCTTACCATACCTGGCAAAGTGTTCTTGCATGACCAAATCCGTGCTTGTCCGTCCTCCCAGCAAGAACACCACCTGGTGTCCAGCCTCGGCTAATTTCTGCCCTAACATCAACATAGGAGCTACACCTACGCCTCCACCAACCAACAAGCAGGTAGAAGGGAGTGAGGGCGCTGTAAATCCTGTCCCCAGGGGGAGGAGCATGTTGACTATGGCTCCAGGTTCAAGGGCGCATAATGTTGTGGTGCCTTCGCCCACTTCCTGTACCAACAACCACAATTCATCGGGTTTGGGTAACAGGCAAATCGAAATCGGGCGACGTAAAAGTGTGTGGGGTGATCCATCCACTTTAACCTGAACAAACTGGCCGGCTTGGACCTGTGTCAGGGGAATGGGAAGTTGGAAAATCAATAAGACGTATCGGTCGTTCAAGCGGCGTTTTTCCGTCAACCGACCATCCATCTGAAAACTGGTGGGGCGTTGCATAGGGCGCGGTTCAATAACGCGGCAAAGATACGGTTTTATTCTTTTTGAGCCGGTATAAATTCCTCGTAGGTGTTGTCAGTATAAAAAATCGCTATCTTCTTCACTTTGACTGTACGGCTTCTAGTGGGTATTAACGATTGATAATCAACCTGCTGAATGGGTTTTTCAGGGGTTTTAGACCTAAAATCCTGCGCATATTCGTTTTCAACTGTCCCCACGGGCGTGTTTATGGGATTCTCGTCAAATAAAGTAGGGCTGGAACGATCAATGTTGAACTGGTACATGCTGCCTTCACCGGTTATGAGCCATGACCCGTTGATTTCTGGAAATCGCTTGAGGATTTTTTGCAACGCATCCATGCTTGGGTTGTTGCGTCCATTCAATATATGAGATACGGCAGGCCTGTTCAGGCCTACTTCGTCGGCGAAACGGGAAGGCGTCAGGTTTTTGTCGTCAATCAGGTGTTGAATACGATCTTTCATGTCGATGTTTATAGGGTCAGTTAATGCACAAATGTAACTTATTTACATCAAAATGGCAATCCCACTGTTCACATTTTATGTAACACAAATTGTCAACATATGTAACCGTGCTAATTTACAAAAACAACCTGTTTACAGAAACACTTGTAACACATAATGTATACAGGTATAAACGTATTAAAGTATCAACTTTAGATAACTGTTATTATTGACTGGCTTTTAGCACTATAAATACAATAATATAGTGACAATCCTTGATTTAAAGCCTTCTGTGTCTCATTTTCATTTGTAAATGAAAACTGTCACTTGAAACATGCACACTTATATAGCTGGTTATGTGATATATAGCTATCATAACATTGCACAATACAGCACATTCAGCACAGTTTAGACTTGTATCGTATAAGGCCCTATACAGCTGTAAACTCAGTCAATAGGTCCTATAACGCACTTGTTGGCATCTACAAATGTGTATTTGGCAGTACACAGCTGTTTCGACTGTAGTTTAGATTTGTTTGTTTTGTTTTGTAAACAGACACAAATGAATTCAACACTTTATCAACAGGTATCAACCATGTTGGCAAGTTGTTGACAACAAAAACGCAAATCGCTGAGATTCGCGTGAAATAAAATGGATGGGAATTGGTAGGGAAATACGCGATTCTCGCGCTTTTGGAAAAAGGAGGAAAAAGGAACGAAATGAGGTCAGTGCAGGCCCCGCAAGGTTAGTGCATCATCCGGAAAAGCAATTCTCTGAGGTAATCGCCATCGGCGGCACCCCGCGCTCCTACACCTTTGGCCATGGCGTCGTATTCACGCAACCAGCGGATGATGCGCATGGTCTTTAATCCGTTGTAGTTTCCAGCGGCAACTTCATATTCTTTGGCGATGGAATAAGGAACCCCCAACTCGCTGGCTACGGCTCCCTGCGATTTATCGGTCAGGTAATGGTAGTACATCAGGTTGTTGAAAAAGTAAGCCATGGTTGCCAGGGTTTTTATCAAGGGATAGTTTCTGGCGTTTTTGGAAAAATGCAAGGCAATGCGGTTAGCTTTGAGGACATCTTTGCGAACAACGGCGTTGAGCAATTCAAAATCGTTGTACTCTTTACTGATTCCAATGTTGCGTTCAATCAAAGCTGGAGTGATGGCTTTCTGACCAGAAGGCATGGTCACAAACAGTTTGTCGATCTCGCTCATGATGCGCGACAAATCGTTGCCAATAAAATCGGCCAACAGTGTGGCGGATTTTTGATCGATGGTCCCTCCTCTTTTTAAAACAAATTGTTGAATCCAACCAGGCAGCTCGTTGTCGTATAATTTCTTTGATTCTACCACCAACGCCTGGCGTTCTATTTCTGCCCAGTATTTCTTACGTCGGTCAAGATTGCCATGCTTGTAATTGATGATCAATACGGCATTGGGATTGGGTTTAGCAGCGTAGGTTGCCAGGTGTTCATAATCCGAACAGTCCTGGCCTTCTCGTAAACAGACGACTTTCTTGGACGCCATCATGGGGTATTGCCTGGCCAACATCACCACGTCTTTGACGGTGACATCCTTGCCATAGACCACACTCAGGTCGAAGTCTTTTTGTGTTTCATCCAACAACTTATCGATTAAGACATTGGATATCAAATCAATGTAATAGGATTCCTCACCCATCAGCACGTATAGGGGACGTACTTGCCCACTGGCAATTTCATCAAGTACGCTTTGAGGGGTCGTGGTCTGTTTGGCCATATCAGAAACGCAAGTGTTTAACAGAACGACCGTTACGTATCAATATATCCAAAGCGGTAATCCCGATGTTGAGGTGTTTTTCGACAAAGAGTTCGGTCACTTTTTTGTCGCTGGTGTCTGTTTTGACGCCGGAAGAAATCATGGGTTGGTCGGAAACCAACAGTAAGGCACCTGTAGGGATGCTGTTGGCAAAGCCAACGGTGAAAAGAGTGGCCGTTTCCATATCTACGGCCAACACCCGTATGCGCTGCAAGTACTCCTTGAATTGCTCGTCGTATTCCCAGACACGACGGTTGGTCGTATAAATGGTACCGGTGAAGTAATCCTCTTGGTAATCCCTAATGGTTGTAGAGACGGCACGTTGGAGGCTGAAGGCCGGTAATGCCGGCACTTCGGGTGGAAAATAGTCATTGGAGGTACCCTCGCCCCTGACGGCGGCGATGGGCAATATGTAGTCACCCACATTGAGACCGTGTTTTAATACCCCGCATTTACCTAAAAATAGAACGGCCTGTGGTTCCAAAGCGGAAAGCAGGTCCATGATAGTGGCGGCGTTGGCACTACCCATCCCGAAATTGATGATGGTAATGCCATTGGCCGTGGCGTTGGGCATGTTGCCCTCTTTGCCATTAATGGGTACGTTGAATTTCTCTGCAAACAAGGTCACATAGTGGGTGAAGTTGGTCAGCAGGATGTGTTTCCCAAAGGACTCCAGGGGGAAACGGGTGTATCTTGGCAACCAGTTCTCTACGATCTCTCGTTTGGTCTTCATTGTGTTTCGGTGTTATGTTAATTGGATCCTGATAACCTGCTCTCCCCTTAAATAGATGGTCTCTATTTGAAGAATCGCTGTTGGAGGTATGCTCCAACATTATTATCTTTGGTTATCATAAACAAAAATACAAAATGTTTGACGTAAACCTGCCTGCCTATCCGTACAAAATACGGCAAGTTGAAGGAAAAAGGGAAATCTTCGATCCGTTGAGGCGCAGGTATGTGGCTCTGACGCCCGAAGAATGGGTCAGGCAGCATTTTGTTCATTACTTAATTACTGAAAAAGGCTACCCCAAGGGACGGTTGGTCAACGAAGCCGTAATCAATCTCAACGGTCAACAAAGGCGTTGTGACAGCTTGTTGTACGACGAATCGTTGACCCCGCTTGTCATTGTGGAATACAAGGCGCCAACCATTACAATCAACCAGGCTGTTTTCGAACAAATCGCTGCCTACAATTGGGTCTTGCGCGCTAAGTACCTGATTGTTAGCAATGGGATGAAGCATTACTGCTGCGCCCTTGATTACGAGCGCCATACAGTTCAGTTTATTGAGAACATCCCGGCTTACCACGAATTATAACCCGTCAAATGACCCAAAAAACCTTATCATGAAACGTACGGCTCTGTTATTTGCTTTTCTGACAGTTTTATCCATGCTGACCATGGCTCAAGTGAAACGTGTGTCGGTACATGACCCCGTCATGATCAAACACAGTGACACCTACTATCTGTTTTGTACAGGCAGAGGCATCAGTGTTTTGTCTTCCAAGGATTTACAAACCTGGAAACGGGAACGTCCTGTCTTTGAACAGATACCAGCCTGGACGTCGGAGGCTGTGAAAGGTTTCAGGGGACATATGTGGGCGCCTGATATTGCGTATTACAACGGTGCCTATTATTTGTTTTATTCTGTTTCTGCTTTTGGAAAAAATACCTCCTGTATCGGTGTAGCCACCAACAAAACCTTGAATCCTGACGATCCTGACTTTGGCTGGGTAGACAAAGGTCTTGTCATCCAATCGTTTCCAGATGTGACCAATTGGAACGCCATCGACCCCAACCTGATCGTGGACAACAAGGGTACCCCTTGGTTGAGTTTTGGTTCTTTCTGGGATGGCCTGCAGTTGATCAAACTGAAGAAGGATCTCACCGGCCCTGCTGATGGGGCGACCCCGGTAACCTTTTGCTCACGCAAACCGGATCCCAACATGCCTAACCCTCCCTCTATCGACAACAATCCTGTAGATGCAGGGGGTAACGCAGTGGAAGCGCCCTTCATCTTCAAAAAGGGTGCCTACTACTACCTCTTTGCTTCCATCGACTACTGCTGCAAAGGGGTGAACAGCTCGTACAAAATGATTGTTGGCCGTTCCAAAAACGTAGAAGGTCCTTACGTGGACAAAGAAGGCAGGTCGCTGAGAGCTGGAGGAGGCAGCCTACTGATGGCCGGTGACGATGATTGGCACGGTGTTGGTCACAACGCGGTGATCAGTATAGACAAGAAAGATTACCTGGTCTTCCATGCCTACGATGCGAACGACAACGGTGCTTCCAAGCTCCGTATCTTCACCTTGAAGTGGAAAAAGGGCTGGCCTGTGCCCGACAAAGCCGTTTATTGAGGATTGGCCTGATCGACGGCGGCAATAATGGTGGTATAATTCTTCCCGTATGCTTTGGCGCATTTGGGGCAGTAGTTGTACCACATGTACCATTTTTTGATCGTGAGTTGTCGTTGAGCTGCAACGGCTTCAAAATCCTTGCACCAGGCTGATGTCTGATTATAAGGTCCTTCGTAAACTTTCGAGAAAAAAGTACCGTTGAATGTATGGTTTTCAAGGCCATCAACAGGCTTATCAACCGCCACATAGATATCCATAGACCATTTGGTGCGATGATCGGATAGTCCAAGACCATCTGGTACGGTAGCTCCGGCTGCGTCGACGTGTTTCATCAGGCGGGTCATGACCTTACCAAAATTCAAGGGCATGAAGAAAAAGGTACGCACCGTGGCTTTGACAAACATCTTTTCCTTCCATTCCAGGAGGACTTCTTCCCAAGGTTGAGGGTCAAAACGCGGGCAGCAGCCCGTTTCAGTCGCTTGTGTTTCCATGATAAGATGAGGATTACGGTTAATAAAAAAAACGCTCCCAAGAAAAAAATTCCGGGAGCGCCTATGTGGTTGTATCAGCCAGTAGGCTGCCTATTCTTATTCTTCAGCCAAGCTGGGGTCAATCATAATACGGCCGCAATATTCGCAGACAATGATTTTCTTTCCCATCTTGATGTCCATCTGACGTTGGGGCGGAATCTTGTTGAAGCAACCGCTACAAGCATCGCGTTGTACGGATACCACAGCTAAACCGTTGCGTGCGCTCTTACGGATGCGCTTGAACGCTGTCAGCAAGCGAGGTTCGATCATCAATTCGATGTCTTTGGCTTTTTCACGCAAGTTTTCTTCTTCTGAACGGGTTTCGGAGATAATTTCTTCCAGTTCCTGTTGTTTGATTTCGAGGTCTTTCTTGCGTTCAACCAATTGTTCTTCAGCCACAACGACTTCTTCGTTTTTACCGTGAGCGACGGCCATGGCTTCGCGAATTTTCTTTTCAGCCAACTCGATTTCAAGACCCTGGAATTCAATTTCCTTGCTCAGGAAGTCGTATTCGCGGTTGTTGCGAACATTGTCTTGTTGTTCCTTGTATTTTTCCATCAAGCCTTTGGAATTATCAATCTCCAATTTACGGCTGTTGATGATTTCTTCGCATTCCTTGATTTCAGCTTTGATGTTTTCGATGCGGGTTTCCAAACCGGCGATGTCATCCTCCAGGTCCTGCACTTCAAGGGGCAGTTCACCGCGCAAGGTCTTGATCTTGTCGATTTCAGAAACCACAACTTGCAAGTCGTACAAGGCTTTCAGTTTTTCCTTAACGGTAATTTCTTTGGAATCGGCTTTTGGATTTTCAGCACTCATAAGCGTATATTATTGTATTATAGTCCTTTACAGATAATTGACCGGATTGCGTTCGGTGGTCGAAATACGAACCGCAAATGTAGGGAATTTTTTTGAAAGTAGGTCGAAAAAAAGCGCTTTTGTAAACTGCTCAGTTTCAAAATGTCCGGCATCAACCAGCATAATTCCTAAACCTTCGGTAAAAAATTCATGATACTTGGCTTCTCCGGTCAGCAAAACCTCGGCACCCGCCTGTCTGGCCTGTTCGATAAACTCGTTGCCCGCTCCCCCACAAACGGCAATGCGTGAAACCGTTGACGTCTGTGGCTGCGAATAGCGTATTGACTGGCAGTCAAACAGGTTCTTCACACGCTTCAGAAAATCGTGAGTAGGTTCGGGTGTTGTCAAGTTGCCCACCAAACCGATGCCGTAGGTGCCGTGTTGGTCTGTCGCCCCCATCGGATGCAGGATAGACCGATTGATCAAGCCCAAACGATCGGCAATCTGACCGTTGACACCGTCAATGACGGCATCCACATTGGTGTGGCCGGCGTACAGGGCAATGTCATGTTTAATGGCTTTAATCAAACTGGCTTCCACCCTTCCCTCGCCTATCAAATTCTTTATCCCTCTGAAAATCAGCGGGTGATGAGAAACGATAAGGTTGCATCCCAATGAAATGGCTTCGTCAATCACCGTTTCTGTAACATCCAGGCAAATCAGCACACCCGTCACCGTTTGATCGGGGCGTCCGACTATCAAGCCTGCGTTGTCGTAACTCTCCTGAAATTGCAGGGGAGCAAAGGCTTCCAAGGTGTCACAGACGGCTTTGACGGGTATCATTTGGCAGGTTGTTTCAACTCCAGGTATAGTTCATCCAGTTGAGCCTGATCAATGTGGGATGGCGCATTGATCATCACGTCACGGCCTGCGTTGTTTTTGGGGAAGGCGATGCAATCCCGGATGGAATCCAACCCTGCAAACAGGGATACAAAGCGGTCGAGGCCAAAAGCAAGTCCACCGTGAGGAGGTGCACCATATTTGAAAGCGCTCATCAGGAAGCCAAACTGACGCTCAGCTTGTTCCTTGCTAAAGCCCATGACTTCAAAGGCTTTGGCTTGTAGTTGACTGTCGAAGATACGGATGGAGCCTCCACCCAATTCGATGCCGTTGATAACCATATCATAGGCATTGGCCCTGACTTGACCTGGATCGCTGTCGAGCAATGCGATGTCTTCGGGTTTTGGCGACGTGAAAGGATGGTGCATGGCAAAATAGCGGCCTGTCTCTTCATCCCATTCGAACATGGGGAAATCGACAACCCAGAGCGGTGCAAACGTATTTTTGTCGCGAAGGCCCAGTCTATTACCCATCTCCAGCCTCAATTCGCAAAGGGCTTTACGGGTTTTTGCTGCCTCACCACTGAGGATGAGCAACAAATCACCGGGTTGAGCCGACATGGCTTCGGCCCAGCGCTTCAGTTGTTCCTGGCCGTAAAACTTATCGACCGACGACTTATAACTGCCATCGGCTTCACAACGCACGTACACCATGCCGGTAGCCCCTACCTGAGGACGTTTGACAAAGTCGGTAAGTTCATCGAGTTGCTTGCGTGTATAGGTGGCGCAGCCCTTAGCGGCTATACCAGCGATATAGGGGGCGTTGTCAAAAACGGTAAACAGACCGGCTTCGGTCAGCTCCTTTAGCTCAACGAAACGCATGTCAAATCGGATATCGGGTTTGTCACTGCCGTAAAACTTCATGGCTTCAGACCAGGGCATGCGCAAGAAGGGTTGATCAAAGGTCACGCCTTTCATTTCGCTGAACAAATAGCGGGCCATGCCTTCAAAAAGTTCCAACACATCGTTTTGTTCAATAAACGACATCTCGCAGTCGATCTGTGTGAATTCAGGTTGGCGGTCTGCCCTTAAATCTTCATCCCTGAAGCATTTGGCTATCTGGAAGTAACGGTCGTAGCCGGCCACCATCAACAATTGCTTGAACAACTGGGGTGATTGAGGTAAGGCATAGAATTCGTTGGGGTTCATGCGGGAAGGCACCACGAAATCCCTGGCTCCTTCTGGTGTAGAACCGATGAGAACGGGGGTTTCCACCTCGATAAACTGTTGTTTATCCAGGTATTGACGCACCAGCATGACCATGCGGTGACGCAATTCAAGGTTGCGGCGAACGATGGGACGACGCAAGTCCAGGTAGCGGTATTTCATGCGAATGTCATCACCACCGTCGGTCTCGTCTTCGATGGTAAAGGGCGGTGTATCGGATGGATTCAAGACATTCAAGGACTCAACAATCAATTCGATGTCTCCGGTATCCAGGTGGGCGTTACGGTTGGAACGGGCCTTGACGGTGCCTGTGGCTTGAATCACCCACTCTCTTCCCAGCTTGTTGGCTTGCTCACAGAGCGCTGCGTTCACTTCCTGATTGAAGACCAATTGGGTAATGCCATATCTGTCTCTGAGGTCGATAAAGGTCATTCCTCCCATTTTTCGGAGGCGTTGGACCCATCCGGCCAGGGTCACCTGTTTGTTTTCGTCGCTGAGGCGCAAAGCGCCGCAAGTATGGGATCTGTACATATTGCTGGGTTTAGTGGTGCAAATATCACGATTTTTTTTCAATAGCCAATGTCAGCTGTTGGTTAGTACCAAAAAAAGACCTACATTTGCAGCCGTCTTTACGGGGTGTAGCGCAGTCCGGTTAGCGCACCTGCTTTGGGAGCAGGGGGTCGTGGGTTCGAATCCCGCTACCCCGACGAACAAGTCAAGGCGTTTCCTTCCTCACGGTTGGAAACGCCTTTTTGTTTTTTCTTTTTTTTTCCCTACCTTGTAACAGCGTTCCCTTCCACATAAAAACTACACAATTTACTTATTATGAGGAGATTAATTGTTATGCTAAAACGTCTGGGGCAGCTATTCAACCTGGACACGGAAGTCGAAAACTTCGATAACATCCATCAGGAAATACTAAAAGGCGTCTCTTTCAGAGGCACCAATCTTTGGATTCTCTTTTTTGCCATCATTGTGGCTTCCGTAGGCCTTAACATGAACTCCACCGCTGTCATCATCGGTGCCATGCTTATCTCCCCCTTGATGGGTCCCATCAATGGCATGGGTTACAGTATCGCCACGTACGACATGGAGTTGTTCAAGAAGTCCATAAAAAATTTCAGTTATGCTGTGGGCATCAGCTTATTGGCCTCTACGGCTTATTTTGCCATCAGCCCCATATCCACTGCTCACTCTGAATTATTGGCCAGAACAAGTCCAAGTATCTACGATGTCTTGATTGCCTTATTCGGCGGTTTGGCAGGGATAGTAGCCATCAGCAGTAAACAAAAAGGCAATGTCATACCCGGTGTGGCCATTGCCACGGCCTTGATGCCACCTTTGTGTACAGCCGGTTATGGTTTGGCCTCGGGGCAGTTGGATTTTTTTCTGGGAGCCTTCTATCTTTTCACCATCAACACCGTATTCATTGCAATCGCATCTGTCCTTATATCGCAAATCCTGAAATTCCCCATCAGAACAGTTGTAGATCCTAGTCAGAAAAAACGCATCAACCGATGGATTTCCATTGTTATTGCGTTGGTCTTTATCCCCAGCATCTATTTTGGTTACCTACTGGTAAAAAAAGAGCAATTCGTGGAAGAAGCGAACAAGTATATCACCAACGTGAGCACCTTTGAGGGTAATTACCTGTTAAGCAGCGAGGTGAATCCTTCAACAAAAACCATCACCTTGGTCTATGGAGGTTTATCACTCAGTAATGAACAAAAGGAACAGATTAGCCAAAAAGCCACCCAGTTCAACCTGGATGAACCGGCCATTCAGATCAAGCAAGGCCTTTCCTTCGCAGGAATGGATGCCAAAAACATGGAAGTCATGCAATTGCGGGAAGAGTTGAACAATTTGGACAGAGCGCTCAGACTAAAGGCGAATCAAGTAGACAGTTTGGTTAAGGTCGGTTACCTGGGACAGGCGCTATTGGCAGAAATTTCAGCCATATACCCTGCCGTGAAAGGTTGTACCTACGCAGATACCTATCGGTACACAGACAGCTTATCCTCCCCTACGGCCTTAGTCCTTTTTGAGACTGCACCAGCCCAACCACTAACGATTGCGGACAAGCAAACAATCAGAAAATGGGTGTCCTCACGACTTGACCGTGACAGTGTGATGGTTACTTTCACTGACCATTCATAAGACCGTCAATCAGCCACAGCATACGCTTTCAAGGCCGTCTGCAATGCCTCACAGACGGCTGGTTCCACCGAACGACTCGGCTTGAAGACCAAGGGTGCATGAGCGTAATTGATTTCCATATCGGGGTGCTGGATGATGGTATAGCAATCGTCTGAAGCGGTCAAGCCATAGGGTTTCTCCCCTTCACAGAGACAGATAGGTTGGCTGGCCACAATGCCAATCAGTAATCGATCCCCGCAAGGGACCTCAACCAAGTCGCCCACCTGATGCTGTATACTGCCAATGGGACGCCCATAAAAGGGCGCATCGTCGGGCACCAGACAGTCGTTGACCAGGCGCCCATCGGCCGTGTAGACGCGCGTGGCCAACTGATACCGAAAGGGGGAATCCAGCGCGTAGGTTTCCAGAATCAGGCAATAGACCTTCTCTCCCTGAGAGGCTTCGTCGTATAAGAAGGCATATAGGTCCTTATACCGAGAGATAACCTCCTCGGCCTTACGCTTTGATGAGAAAAACAAGGGTTTACCAGGTTTGATGGCGGCGTACTGGTCGGTTGTTACATTCAAGGAATAGACCAAGTACAGTGCTTGTTCGTTTTTCATAGGTATTTGATCAAGGTTTTCTTCCGATAAATGTAGGGAAGTCAACCTTGTACTAAAAATACCTTTCGGGAAGAAGAATTGAAAGGAAGGAAAGAAACCACCGTTAAAGGGATAATTGCTGGCTCATGCGCACCACCTTCTTGCGTTTAACGAAAAAAGCCGCATCGGCGGGATGCGGCTTCAGTCGATCAGGTAAGCTGACCCGTTAGGCCTTTTGTTCCTCAAGGATGCGTTTGGCTACATCCAGAATAATAGTATCATCAAGTTTGACCAATCCACCATCGGGTCCGGGCTCGATGTGTACACCGGCGCTTTTGCTGTCGCTGTAATTACACCCGCCAAAATAATTCCGGACAGTCTGCACATTAATACCCAACTCATCGGCTATTCGTTGCGAGCTGCCGGAAGGCAATTGGTCTTTGATCCTGCGGAGTTCATTAAAGGAAATGGTTTTTTCCATGGCTGTATGCATTAAAATGGTAGAACAATGGTGTGACAAAACTGCTTTAAATATACTCAATAAAGCAGAGAAACAAAATAAAGCGGCGACCTTTTTGGAAAGATTACCACTTTTTAAGAAGCGTAGGAAAAGAAGGGTGTAAGTACCGTGATGGCACGATATTGACACTGTCAACTGGAGGTTATCGGCGCGTAAACCGGGCTTTACCAGGCCAGTTTGATGGAAGCGATGACAGCGACGAGTAAAATAAGCACCAGAGCGGTTAAAAACAATCCGATGTCTGCTTTCTTGAAGTCTCCATTGGTCGTTTTGCGATCCGTTCGCATGCTCCTGCTTCGACTGGCGTGAAGCTGACGTTCGAAGAAGGTCGCGTACAAGGCGTACATACCCCATCCGGAAAGAAATCCAAACAATCCGCCACAGAGTACGTCCAGTGGGAAATGAACGCCTAAGTATATGCGGGAGAAGGCGACCAGGGAAGCCCACAACAGCATGAATACGGTGTAAGGGAGATTGCGTACCAGGAACACGCTGAAACCGGCAAACGCAAACATATTGGCCGCATGGCTTGAAATAAAGCCGTAGAGACCTCCCCTATACCCATTGACTACATTGACCCAATCGCCAAATTCAGGGTCGTGGGTGGGCCTGAAACGCTCAACGATCGGTTTGATGATGGAAGAAGAGACCTGATCGGTAAATAGAATGAGTAGGCCAAGGGCCAACAGGATGAACAACGTCTTGTTCCCTTTGTTTCTAAGCAGGATCAGTAAGAATGCCAGCGCCAGGGGAACCCATAAGAGGGTTTCGGAGACCAACCACATAAAACGGTCCAGCCATGGTTGATGATAACTGTTGATGGTGAGCAGGGTCTGCTTATCCCATATGATGAGTTGGTCAAAAAAAGTCATGTTCAGTACGTTTAAATGACCTCCATGCTGGAAGCCGGCACCCAGCCCACGTTGCCATCCTGAAGCTCAATTTCATTCCAACTTCCAATTTCGTTGGTGATGGTCACCTTGGTGCCTTCGTGCAGTGAGAAGAGATCTGTACCGCTTTGGTCGGGTGAACTCTTGACAGTAACAGTAGGCGCCATGATGATGGCTTGATCGGGGTAGGCAGCTGCCTGGTAGGTTTTGGTTGTGTAATACAAGGCCAAGATACAGAGAATCAATGAAACCACCCCAACATAAAAGCCTGTTTTTTTCAACCAGGAATGTCTGGAAAAGAAATAGGCGGTGAGACTGGCAATCAAAAGGACGAAACACAGCAGGCCTGTAACAGCCCATCCGTTGCTGTTCATAAGGTTGCCAAGATTGCGGAACCATCTGGAAATCAAGAATTCTCCCAATGGTTCTATCTTGTCGATAGTCCGGGCTTGACAGAGTTCGAGGTTAAACCTGGTATCCCTGTCACTGGGATTGAGCCGCAAGGCCCTTTCGAAATTTAAAATAGCTTTTGCCAGGTCTTTTGACCTGTAATAGGTATTTCCCAGGTTGTAGTACAGATTGAAATCCGGGCCGTTCTCGGCCAACAGGCCTTCGTAAAGGCTGGCTGCCGTTTCGAAGTCAGCGTTGGTGTAACAGGATTCTGCGGCCTGGAGCCTGGCTTCGGGTGAACCCAGGTTTGTTGGTTCACTTGAGCGAGTGGTATCTTGAGCCGTTAGGACAGGCGCATCAGCCGACTGGGCCTGAACAGGGGAAATCAGGCTGGCAAACAGCAAACTGAAGGTAATCAGCAAAGGTGTCTTCATCCTGTTATTTTTTAATGGTATTTTCCATCTTGTTGATAACATCGAGGGTCTTCTTATAAAGCTCTTCCATGGCATGATCGGTTTCTGCAGGCGCATAACGCGCGTATTCGCAGGTTTGCAGGATATTGGCATATTCGGCGCGCAGGGCCTCGCTCACATTGAAGGCGGCGAGTTCACTATCGATGGTCTCCTTGGTTAATCGTGACAAGGGTATGGTGAGTTTGTCGCTGGTGTACCCCCACAGGGCTTTCAGCAGCTCTTCATAGAACGCTTCGCCTTTCTTTTCAGCCATATACCTGGCGGCCAGCTTGAGGCGCTTCACAGCCACTTTATTGGCTTTACGGTTACGTACGCGGCTGATGTCAGCGTTGGCCTTGGCTTGTTTACGGTAGATGTACAGGAAGAGCGCAAAGAATAAGGTCAAGATTACATACGTCATCCAATACCAGGTCTGCCCCAGAATCAAGCCGGACGGCTTGTGCAAGGTTATATTGGTTTTCAGGTAACGGATATCGGATCCAAGGAGGCGTACTTGCTCCTTACTGGTGAAGGTGCCGCTGACGGTTTGGTCTCCGTCTTTTCCTTTGGCTACTTTCAGGGTGTAAGGTTTGGTGGTCAACGTCTTGTAACTACCTGAAGCCAAATCGAAATAGCTGAGGGTAGCGGCTGGTATCTCAAACGTGCCTGCAAAACGTGGAATGACAAGGTATTCGATGACTTTGCTCCCACTCACCCCTTTGGCCGTGATAGAAAAGCGATTTTCCACTTTAGGATCATAGACTTCAAAGTCCTGTGGAAAGGTCAGCTCCGGTGTGGGGATCATTTTCAGGTTGCCACTTCCCGTCAGGGTCAGTTTGATGGTCACAGCATCGTTGGCTGTGACCTCGGTGGCGTTAATCGAAGAGTTGAGGGAGAGTTGGCCGGCAATACCGCAGAAATCAGCCGGTTTACCAAAGGGTAAAGGCTTGACATTGATGGTCACCGGATTGGAATACAGGGTTTTCTTGACATCCTGGTAGGATTCAAAAAAGTCATCAAAGATGCTGCCACGCCTGGGATTGGACACCCGGAGTTGCAACACGACATCAAAACTCCCCTTGTCTATGGTTAAATTGCCCGATTCTCTAGGGTACAAGACGGTTTGTTTGAGTATGGCGGTGCGGTAGTTGGCTCCTTTGTAATTCTCCATATCCCACTGCTGATTGGCTGGCAACTCAACTTCCTGAGCCATAAAGCCTTTGAACTCTGGGAATTTGGGGTTTTCAAAGCCGCCTATACCTACGCGGGTGTAGAGTTTGTAGGTGACCGTCAGACCTTCCTGTTCGTAAACAGAGGTCTTGGTGGGTATGGCTCGGATGAAAATCTGGTCGGCAGGCACCTGTGGGGTATTACTACCTGACTGTGAAGCAGCACTTTGTGCAGCACTGGCTGCGGCTTGTTGATCGGCAGGAAGCACCTTGATGGTCAAGGAATTACTCTTATGCGTCTCTTTTTTGATGGTCGCTGTGGCTCCACCGATGTTGAAGGAACCCGTTTGCTTTGGGAAGAGGACATAGGTGAAACGATACGTCACCGAACTACTGACTTTGCCGTTGACAATACTTGTGGAGCTCATTGTCGAGGTGGACGGTCCCATGAGGATCTCAAAATCAGAGAATTCAGGGATGCGCAGGTCTTTTACTTCGGCATTGGCCGTGTAAACCAGGTTGAACTGCTGGCCCATGACGACGGTTCGGGGGGCTTCTGCCGTAAATGTCACCGATTCCTGTGCCATCAGCCCATGGAGCGGCATGAGCAGTATGGACAACAATAAAAGGTTCTTTAGGGTTAACAGGCGCTGTATCATGGCTGTTTTTTTGGTTTCCGGTTCACAAAGGTACATCAAATTACCAGTCTTTTTCAGGATTTTTGGCCTTCCCCTGCTGCATTTGCAGTTTCTTGACTTTCTCCTGGGTATCCTTTTCGTCTTGCATCAAGGCATCGAGCAACTGCTGGGCTTTTTCCCTGGACACCTGCTCCTCAGCATCTTGCTGCTGTTGTTGCTGCTGCTTTTGTTGCTGCTTTTGCTGATCGTCTTGTTGTTGCTGTTGCTGCTGTTGTTCTTTGTCTTGCTGTTCCTGCTTTTCTTCGTCCTTTTTGTCTTCCTTGTCCTGCGGCTGCTCCTGTTGTTGTTTCTTGAGCAGAGCCTGAGCAACGGCCAGGTTGTAGCGCGTTTCATCGTCAGATGGATTCAGCTTCAAGGCGGATTTGTACAGGTTGACAGCTTTGGCGTAGTCGTTCATTGCCATCAGGCTGTTACCAGCGTTGTGCAGTATGGAGGCTTTCTTTAGTGGATCCGTTTCCTTACTCAAGGCCAACTGATACTTCTCAAAGGCTTCTTTGGTTTTCTCCTGCTTGAACAAGGCATTACCCAGGTTGTAATTGGCTTCTTTTGATGCCGGATCGGCTTCCAGAGCCTTCAAATAGGCGATTTCCGCCTCCGTGTATTTTTCTTTGGCGTATACTTTATTTCCCTGACGTATGCTTTTCCTGACCACCTTTTGAGCGTCCAGGGTGGCCGGAGCAAACAGCAACAAGGAGCATACGCTTATGAGTAGATAATGACGGTTCATAATCAAAATAATTTGATGGAACGGAATAGACGGCTGCGGCGTTCTTCGATGAAGACGTCGATGACCAATAAAACAAGCATGATCCATGCCAGGGCCTGGAACTGTTCGTCGTATTCGCTGTAAACAGCCCCTTCGACATCGGCTTTGGTCAGGGTATCGAGTTCTTTGGTGAGTACCCTCAGGGCGGCATTGGCGTTGTCAGAACGGACATATACACCTTCACCGGCTGCGGCAATCTCACGACACATTTGCTCATTCAACTTGGTAATCACCACGTTGCCTTCCCTGTCTTTTCTAAAGTCCCTGCCATTACCAAGTGGTATGGGTGCCCCTTGCAGGTCGCCCATCCCCACCACGTGAGTCTGGATACCCTGTTCAGCCGCCAATTTGGCACTTTCCGTGGCATTGTCTTCAAAGTTTTCACCATCGGTGATGACGATGATGGCCCGTTCGGCTTCGCCCTTTGGACCGAATGAACGGTTGCATAGGTCGATGGCGGCACCAATGGCTGTACCTTGGGTTTGGATCAGATCGGGTGACAAGGTATTCAAAAAGAGCTTGGCCGAAACGTAATCACTGGTGATGGGCAATTGCGTGAAGGCTTCTCCGGCAAAGATGACCAGGCCAACTTTATCATCGGAAAGTTTATCGACCAACCTTGATATCAGCTGTTTGGATTTCTCCAACCGGCTTGGGGTGATGTCTTCGGCCATCATGGAATTGGATACGTCGAGGGCAATCATGATCTCTGCTCCCTTACGCACAGCTTTTTCCTTTTTGGAGCCAAATTGAGGGCCTGCAATCATGAAAATGCAAACGGTCAGTATCGCCACCTGTAAGATGGCTTTCATTACCGGTCTTTTTCTGGACAGGTCTGGCATCAGCTGGTGCAGCAGCATCGGGTTGCCGAAGCGCTTGAGTCTGAGTCGCTGACGCCTGCGTACGACGATGAGCAGCAGCACGAACAAGGGTACGGCTGCAAGCAAATAAAGGTATTCAGGATTCGAAAATCGAAACATAGTGCTACGGGTTTAGGGAATTCGACGCAACAGGGTGTGCCTGAGTATAAACTCGGCCACAAAAGCCAACAGGGCCAACAGGGCAAACAGCCTGAATTCTTCGTTTTTCTTGCTGTATTCCTTGACGTTGAACTTGGTTTTTTCCAACTTGTCGATTTCGTTGTAGATGTTTTTAAGACTGCTGTTTGAGGTAGCCCTGTAGTATTCACCGCCTGTAATCGCAGCGATTTGACGCAAAGGTTCCTCATCAATGACCACATCTATGTTTTGGTACTGTACCCCGTAGGCGGTTTGGAAGGGATATGGAGCTTTTCCTTTGGTGCCTACCCCAATGGTATAGACTCTAACACCGAATGTTCTGGCTATATCCGCCGCAGTAATGGGATCGATATCACCTCTGTTGTTGGTTCCGTCGGTGAGCAGAATGATCACTTTAGACTTGGCCTGACTGTCCTTGATACGACTGATCGCATTGGCCAGTCCCAAACCTATGGCCGTACCATCTTCCACCAAACCGCTCTTGATGGAGCCGAATAGATTGAGTAAGACGGTATGGTCGGTGGTCAACGGACATTGGGTGAAACTTTCGGCAGCGAAAACCACCAGGCCGATGTTGTCGTTGGGCCTGCCTGCAATAAAGTTGGAGGCGACCGATTTAGCGGCTTCCAAACGGTTTGGTTTCAGGTCTTCGGCCAACATACTACTGGAAATATCCAGGGTCAGCATGATGTCAATGCCTTCAGTGGTCACGTTTTGCCAGCTATTGGTAGACTGGGGTCTGGCCAATACGACAACGACCAGCGCAAGGACGATCATTCGTAAGATGAATGGCAGGTGCTGCAACCTGGTTTTCCAGGTTTTGCTGACTTTTTCCATGCCATAACTGTTGGACACCTGCAAGGTGGCGTGGTGTTTTTTGCGCCTGAGGATGTACCATGCCGTAATGGGCAGGATCAGGAGCAACAACAGCAAATAATAGGGTTGAGCAAAGATCATTTCGGTTGGTACTTTTTCAATACATCATCATCCATCATCGGGTCTGAAACCGCTTTTTTCGAAGGTGTTTCTGAAGACTGGCCGTCGACTGATTGGCCTTCAAGGGTTTCTTTCTGTGTTTCAGGATCAGGAACTTCTTCCTGCTTGGTTTGGTTGACAAACAGGTAGGCGTTCATCAAACTCAATTCGTGTTCGTTTTCCAACGGTGTGAGCTTGGCAAATTTCACCAGGTCGGACAACTGCAGGATCTGTTTGAGGTTCTGGT
>Ga0123334_1002185_pt1 | contig 22929 bp, 13 predicted proteins | sample BiotimSIPDNA_FD_89706 | JGI IMG/M metagenome (GOLD analysis project Ga0123334, IMG submission 89706) | Anaerobic biogas reactor microbial communites from Washington, USA - Biogas_R1 time_0 SIP DNA | ecosystem: Engineered > Bioreactor > Anaerobic > Unclassified | place: Washington, USA... | reverse complement strand
CGTTAGGCAATAGATGGTCGGGTAAAGTTTCTGAAGTGACTGCCCAAGGTGCAAGCCGCACTTATTCTCATTGTCCACCAGAACTCTCGATTCGGTACACGCAACTAGGTGTTGACGACGATCTGGAAAAAGTAAGTGTCGTGTGTCCCTCCGGAGACACGGAGGTAACGGCAAGCTTCTATCGCCTAGATACACCAAATGAAACTCTCCCTGTTTATCAAAGTTCGGTATTAACGGTGCCGGATGGATGCAGAATTGATTTTACAGTTATTGATACACTGGGAGTCAGCATAGGTATGAGCTTTAGTTCCGATAGAGGAGAATAGACCTGTTACGCGTGCATCTGCGTCTGCCTACAACTCCACTCACCCGCCAGTAGGCGGCGTATCGGCAGACAGTTCAACCGGCACGCCTAGTCACATATGCAGTTGAAGTATGCCAATTCAAAAGGGGTATTCAATGCGTGACACTTTTTTGGTTGTTGGAGGGGTTATACTTCTGATAGTGTTGTTAGCGGTCGGCTACAGAATTGTTTCCATCGCTATTGGGCCTGTAACAATAGGTCTACAACCGCCAACTTCGAATAGTACAAATCCGACAGGCCCGGTAGCTCAATTGCAACCTATCGCAACTAAAAATACTATCTCCAGGTCCATGTTTGCTGTTCTTGTCGGTGTTACAGATACGACAGCGTTTAGCACAGAACATGCGAAAGATTACACGTATATGGAAAGTGTCAGTAACGTAGATGAAGCCATCGCTGAACTAAGAACGGTTTTTGAGTGGAATGATTTAGTTTATGTCGTTCATGTTCCCAATCTGCGTGTCACTCCTGGAATTCCTGGAGCTTGCCGTTTATCTTTGTCTCAAGTACATAGACTTGCAGAATACCCTCTAGGTTGGATTATTGGAGGTGATAATATTGTGCCTGATGAATTTGAAGGTAGACTGGAGATTTGTTACAATCAATAGTAATACCTAGTCACAACTGTGTGATAGAGCTTGCGCCATAGACGTCTGACGATCAAACTCGTACCATAATAACTTAGAAGAAGGCCACTTGTCTCAAACAAGCTAAGGGGGAAAAATGTCAGATGTAGTCAAATTGTGGATAGATTTAGGAAGCATCCTAATTGCTTTAGTATCTGCTGTAGTTGCTGTTCGCCTTTGGGTCAAGAACAAAAAATTCATTCGACGTGTGCAGGCTCCAAATAAAGCGGTACCGGATTATACTGTACTCTGTTCAGTGGATTTTGAAAACGGTATGGAAATACTGACCCGTGCTGCTCAAAAGCTAAGACCTAACCACATAGTGGGCATTAACCGTGGTGGAGCAATAGTAGCTGGCTACCTTGGTAAAAAAATGAAAATACCTCGCAAAGGCACCAACGCTTTCTTCTTGCTCAATATATATAAGTCCGATCCAGGAAATGCTTTTGCAGAACCAACTGTTATTGAGCAGCGAACAGATCAAATCCCCATCAACAAAGGTGATATCGTACTACTTGTGGATGACACATCGTACGCTGGCACCAATATGAACTTGGCTGAAAAATATCTGATGCAGAAATATCCTGGTATCATTCTGAAAAAGTACGTGTTACTCAACATTGACACCGATGTAGTCGGTCCAGAAACCCACAACATAGCGGTTCACTTGGACGAATGTGCTTTCAGGTCCAGTGGGGGAAGAGTATATTGGTTTTGGGATCCTGATGAAGTACTGATGGAATCCCAAAAAGCCAAAGAAGAACTTCAAAAGCAGTGAAGAACGGCTTTTTTAGTCATCTAAGGAGTCTCCATGTGGGACGCCACACCAACGATCACTAAAATGCTTGCGCCGGATCATAATCCGGCGCTGCAAGGACGGCAGATTATGATCCGCCTTAAGCACTAAAGTAAGACTATTTTCCGAGGAGAGTATTATGGACTTAGCAAAAGACATCGCAATCGTTGCTGCCAGTGTTATTGCCTTGGGCACGCTCATAGTTGGAGTTATTGAGTATTTTCGTCAAGGTGCAGCTAAACGTGTCGAACATTTCCTTGAAATGCGGCGTCGATTTAAGGAAAATCAAAAGTTCAAGACAATTACAGATTTACTATTAACCGATGATGAGGGCTTGAGAGATATTCCAGTTGGTGACAAACTTGACTATCTGGGCTTTTTTGAGGAAATAGCGTTGTCTATGAATTCCAGATTGATCAATAAAAATGTTGCTCATTATATGTTCAGCTATTACGCAATCCGTTGCTGGGAAAGTGAAAACTTTAGACGTGGTATAAACTGTGATAGCATTTACTGGCAAGCCTTTCGAGATTTTGTCGAACAGATGAAAGAGATTGAACAAGGATTCAGGTTCCGTAGAAAGAATTTTCAGTTCTAGAACGGAGCTGGTTACAAATCGCGTATACCTGACTGATGGGAGTCGCCGCGGTTTTATGCGGGTTTTTAGCTCAACATCAATCCCTGTCAATTTACATCCGACAATGTACTAGTCATTTAGACACTGCGTAATAGACGTTTGCTGATAGGTATTTCTACCCATTTGGCCATATCAATAACTGCAAAATGGGCATAGAACAACTACTTTGCCACTCTATGCTGACCACGAAAGTGCATTTTGGGCCACTGAACGACAACTACAAACGTCTATTACGCAGTGTCGTCAGTTGCCGCTCCTGGCTGCCCCGCGCTTCCACAACCGTCCCGCACTGTGGATAGACAGACGGGCCATTCCGCCGCCTGCAGGGCCTGGATGTCGGCTGCGGCGCTGGCTAAAGCCGCATCCTGCAACATCCGCGCACACATCTTCCCCAAGCGCTCATCCAGGGCCGCTTCTATCTCGCGCAATTTCGCCTTCGGAGGTTGCAATCTCCACTCCTTCATCCCACTCAGAACCTCTTCGGCCAGTTCATGCCATTGTACGTCAAAATCGGTGTTCATATTCTCCCTCCCGCTGCGCTGATCCTATTCTAGCCACAGCGGCCTAACGTACGCAAAACTCTGTACCGCACCGTAACATGAGCATTTATTGCCCATTCCCTCAAATTATGCTACACTGAAGGCGGCTTGAGAGTTATATAAAGCGCCCTGCAGTTCTGTTTTTTATGGTTCACCTGCGTCAAGGAGTCAGATATGGATGTCTTTGCTCTACGCCAACGGCTGGTTGATGACTACGCTACCTACATCCAGAGCTTCATCAACATCAGTGATCCTCGCATTGCGGATACCGTAGCTCAGGAATTGGAAGCCGGCCTGCTCTGGCCCGAACCACTCATCCAACTGAATCCGGCTTTTGAACCCGGCGCGTGGATCGACACGTTGGTCGCTGACGGAACACTGCACCCACTGTGCCGTGAAATCTTCCAGATCAAGGCTCCTGGCCAGGTTGGCAAAAAACTCCACTTGCACAGGCATCAAACCGACGCGATCCACGCGGCACAATCCGGCGACAATTACGTGCTAACGACTGGCACCGGCTCCGGCAAGAGCTTGGCCTACATCATCCCCATCGTGGATGCGGTGTTGCGGCGCGGCAGCGGCAAGGGCATCCAGGCAATCATCGTCTATCCGATGAACGCGCTGGCGAACAGCCAGCAGATCGAACTGGAGAAGTTTCTGTGTGAGGGTTTTCCCAAAGATCACCCGCCCGTGACCTTCCGGCGCTATACCGGTCAGGAATCCGACGCCGAGAAGCAGGAGATCATCGTAAATCCCCCTGACATCCTGCTGACCAACTATGTAATGCTGGAACTGCTCCTCACCCGCCCGCGCGAGCGCAATATCGTGGATGCTGCGCGCGGGTTGCGCTTCCTGGTGCTGGACGAACTGCACACCTATCGTGGACGACAGGGAGCGGATGTAGCACTGTTGGTCCGCCGGGTGCGCGATGTGTGCGAAAGTCCGCGCCTACAATGTGTGGGGACGTCGGCGACGCTGGCGGCAGGCGGCACGTTTACCGAACAACAGCAGGCCATCGCCGAAGTTGCTAGTCGCTTGTTTGGTGCACTGGTCAAGCCGGAGCGCGTCATCGGTGAGACGCTGCGGCGCGTTACGCCTGAACCCACAATGGATGATCCCGTGTTTATTGCCGCCTTGACCGCGCAGGTGAGCAACCCCAACTACCGAGCGCCAACGGACTTCGCGCGCTTTGTACAAGAGCCATTAGCGGCCTGGATTGAGTCCACATTCGGCTTGACTGCCGAACCTGAAAGCGGACGGTTGCGGCGTGCACAACCCTTGAGCATCACCGGTGCACACGGCGCGGCGCAATACTTAGCTCAACTAACCGGTTTGCCAGAAGCGCGTTGTGAGGAGGCCATTGCCGCTATGCTTTTGGCCGGATATCGTGCTGAAAATCCCGAGACCGGCTTCCCGGCGTTCGCTTTCCGGTTGCATCAGTTCATCAGCCGTGGGGACACGGTGTACGCTTCAATGGAGCCGCCTTATACACGCTACATCACCACGCGTGGACAACAGTATGTGCCGGGCGACCGGCAGCGAGTGTTGCTGCCATTGGCCTTCTGCCGTGAGTGCGGGCAGCCCTATTACGTGGTGCGGCAACAGACCGATGCACAAAGCGGTGAAACGCATTACCTACCCCGCGACTTGGGCGACCAAAGCGCCGAACCGGATAACGAGAGCGGCTTTCTCTACCTCAATCCAGAAGCCCCCTGGCCGGATGATCCCGCCGAAGTCCTGGCGCGGCTGCCGGAGGATTGGCTGGATACTCGGCCTGATGGCACAGTCAAAGTAAAGAGCCACCTCCGGAAAAATCTACCACTTCCGGTGGTCATCGAAGCAGAAGGGAAAGGTGCTCCCCAAGGCGTGGCGTGTCACTTCCTGCAAGCGCCGTTTCGCTTCTGTCTGAACTGCGGCGTCGCCTACGGTGGGCGCGAGCGTTCTGACTTTGGCAAGCTCGCTGAACTCTCTTCCGAAGGCCGCAGCACGGCCACCACGATTCTGAGCCTCTCGGCGTTGCGGGCATTGCGCCGCGATGAGACACTGGACCTCAAGGCGCGCAAGCTGTTGAGCTTCACCGATAACCGTCAGGACGCTTCGTTGCAGGCCGGGCATTTCAACGATTTCGTAGAGGTGGGCCTGCTGCGTGCGGCGCTGCACCGCGCTGTAGCTGAAGCCGGCGAACCCGGCTTGACACACGACAGATTAGCACAACGAGTTTTCGAGGCGCTGGATTTACCCTTGGAATACTACGCCGTCAACCCCGAAGTCAAATTCAAGGCGTTGGACGATACTAAGCGAGCGTTGCGCGAGGTGTTGGCCTATCGTCTGTACCGCGACTTACGCCGGGGCTGGCGCGTGACCGCCCCTAACCTGGAGCAATGTGGCTTGCTGGAAATCCACTACCAATCGCTAGATGCGTTATGCGCCGCCGAGGAAGAATGGCGCGACCGGCACCCCGCGCTGGCGACGGCCACACCGGACCAACGCTTCCAGGTCGCCAAGACGCTGCTGGATTACCTACGCCGCGAACTGGCGCTCAAGGTGGATTATCTGGACCCGACGCAGCAAGAACGCATGCAGCAGCAGAGCAGCCAATATCTCATCGAACCGTGGGCCATTGATGAGAACGAAGTCTTGGAACACGCCCAAATCGTCTTCCCCCGTTCTAGGCAGCGCGGCGACTATCGCGGCAACCTCTATCTCTCGCCACGCGGCGGCCTGGGGATGTACCTGCGTCGCCAGGGGACGTTTCCAGGTTATGCGGAAAAACTCAGCCAGATGGATACAGAGCAAGTCATCAAAGACTTATTGCGCGTCCTGGAAGTGGCCGGATTGACGCAGCAGGTAGAAGAAGACAAGCAGGACGCGACCGCGCCAGGCTATCAGGTGCCCGCTTCGGCTTTGCTCTGGTGCGCTGGGGACGGGACACGGCCTTTCTACGATCCAATCCGTTCCCCGCGCCAATCCAGCCAGGGCGGGCGCATCAACACATTCTTCACCGACTTCTACCGCCACGTAGCGGCGGACCTGATGGGCATCGAAGCCCGCGAACACACGGCGCAGGTTCCCTATGAAGAACGCCTGAAACGTGAGGAACGCTTCCGCCAGGCCGCTTTGCCGGTGCTGTATTGCTCGCCGACGATGGAACTAGGCGTGGACATCGCGCAGCTCAACGCCGTGAACCTGCGCAACGCGCCCCCCACCCCGGCGAACTACGCTCAACGCAGCGGGCGCGCCGGGCGCAGTGGACAACCGGCGCTCGTCTTCACCTACTGCACCACCGGCAGCCCGCATGACCAGTACTTCTTCAAGCGTCCGGGGCGGATGGTGGCCGGCGCAGTGACTCCGCCGCGCCTCGATCTAGCAAACGAAGACCTGACGCGCGCCCATGTCCACGCGGTCTGGCTGGCGGAGACCGGACTTTCACTCGGCCATTCACTGAAAGACCTGCTTGATCTCACCCTGGTCAGCGGTGAACCGCCGTTGACCTTGCTGCCCTCGGTGCGCCAACATCTACAGGATCATCACGCCCGGCAGCGGACAGCACACCGCCTGAGCCGCATTTTCTCCACCCTGGAAACCGACTTGCAGCGAGCGGATTGGTATCACACGGATTGGCTACAACAAACGCTCGACCGGGTGGAAACGGACTTCGACGAAGCGTGCAACCGCTGGCGTGACCTCTACCGCGCTGCCTGGAAGCAGCGCGCCGTGCAGCATGGCATCATCCAAGATGTCTCGCGCAGCCCCAAAGACAAGCAACTGGCGAAACGCTTGCGCGCCGAGGCCGAAGCGCAAATGGAGTTATTGACCGGTGAGGACATCCAACGGGTGTCGCAATCCGACTTCTACAGCTACCGCTACTTTGCCAGCGAGGGTTTCTTGCCAGGCTACAATTTCCCCCGCTTGCCGCTTTCGGCCTACATTCCGGGCCGCACCCGGCGCAACGAGCGCGACGAATTTCTCTCCCGCCCCCGTTTCCTGGCGATTTCAGAATTTGGGCCGCGTAGCATCATCTACCACGAAGGATCACGTTATCTCATCAACAAAGTCATTCTGCCGGTGGATGGCGACGAGGTGCTCACGACGCGCGCCAAGTTCTGCCCGCACTGTGGCTACTTGCATCCGCTGGAAGGTGATGATCCAGGGCCGGATCGTTGTGTGTACTGCGACCACGCCCTGAGCTTCCCGCTGGTGGGCTTATTCCGCATGCAGAACGTCGTGACCAAGCGCCGCGACCGCATCAACAGCGACGAAGAGGAGCGCACGCGGATGGGCTACGATATCAAAACCGGCGTGCGCTTTGCGGCACGCGGTGACAGGCCGGGACGCCGCGTAGCAGAAGTGAGGGCAGGTGATAAGGTGATATTCCGGCTGACGTATGGCGATGCGGCGACGCTATGGCGCATCAACCTGGGATGGCGACGACGAAAGAACAAGGAGGAGTACGGATTCGTCCTCGATGTGGAGAACGGCTATTGGGCGAGCAACCCGGACGCGGTGGAAAGTGATCCCGACGATCCGCTCAGCCCGCGTACCGCGCGGGTGATTCCCTTTGTGGAAGACCGCCGCAACTGCCTGTTGATCGAATCCACCGAGTTATTATCCACCGAGGTGATGGCCTCGCTGCAACCGGCGTTCAAGAATGCCATTCAGGTGCGCTATCAACTGGAAGATAGCGAATTGGCCGCCGAGCCGTTGCCCGACGCCGAACATCGCCGCATCGTGTTGCTGTATGAATCCGCCGAAGGTGGGGCCGGCGTGCTGCGCCAGTTGGTGGAAGACCCCGCTGCCCTGCCCGCCATCGCGCGCGAGGCGCTGGCGCTGTGCCACTTCGACCCGGAGACCGGCGCAGATTTACATCGCGCGCCCGGCGCGAAAGAAGACTGCGAAGCCGCCTGCTACGACTGCCTGATGAGCTATGCCAACCAGCCGGATCACGCGCTGCTGGACCGGCAGGCCATCCGCGACCTCTTGCTGGCGCTCAAGGACTGTACCGTGCAAGCCAGTCCCACACCGGAGAATCGCGCCGAACACCTACGCCGGCTCAAGGCACTGTGCGAGAGTGACCTGGAACGCACCTGGCTGGATTTTCTTAAAACGCACAACATGCGCCTACCGGACGCAGCGCAGCCCTTGCTAGACGTATGCCACACCCGCCCGGACTTCCTCTACACCGAGGCGTGCGTGGCAGTCTACATTGACGGGCCAGATCACGATCAGCCGGACATCAAGGCGAGGGATACACAGATTACGGATTGCCTGATGGATAACGGATATACTGTGCTCAGGTTCGGCTACCGAAAAGAGACCTGGTCAGGGATTTGCAAGCAGTATGAGTATTTATTTGGGACAGGCAGTTCCCAAGGCAGGATTTGAGATGAAAACTCAATTTCGCTTGTTCAGCGTGACAATCTTATTGGTTTTGTGCTTTCTTCGATTGGGGGAAAATGTAATAGCGCAAATCGCTTCAGGTGTGAGCGAGGATAGCACATACAAGAAAGCAGAAGTTTTGTATGTAACTACTCAGAACTCAGCCATCCCAATTGCGGAGGCCCGCGCAATGCCCGAAGGCACTGCGGTTACGGTAGTCGGCACGGTGATAGTACCCACAAATGTGCATTATCCTAATAACTGGCATACGCATATTCAAGATGCTACTGGCGGTATTCTGATTTTTAATTTAGACGGGATCCCTACGACCGCTCTAGGCCAACGCATTGAAGTAACAGGAGTCATCACTACCTTCAATTGTGATACAGAAATCAGACCAATCTCCGTAACGATAGTTGGGAATGACGAATTACCGGTGCCTCTCGCGAAAAGTACCGGGCAAATAAATGAAGAAGCTGAGGGCTGGCTGGTAAAAGTCTCTGGTGAGATCACCGGTTTTGCAACAGCCGGCCCACATCAAACAATAGATGTAAACGATGGGTCGGGAGTAGCAACGATCCTCATTAGACAAGAAACTAGCATTGATATCAGTTCACTGGAGACAGGAACCCGTGGCTCATTCGTCGGGGTGGCTCATCAGTATGATGAGAGCGGGGTGTGTGACACTGGCTATCAAGTTACCCCGCGCTATCAAACTGATCTTGATATAATTGATCCACAACGTCCCTACCATATTACAGGATATGTTCGTGATCATACTGGCGCGCCTGTGCCAGGAGCAATTGTTTCAAGTGAGCCGTGGGGATTAGCTTTCACGGATGAGACTGGTTATTACGAAATGGATATGCTTATTGGTGGAGTCTACATGGTGAGAGCACAGGTTGGTTCCCAATCTTTGTCTCCAGAAGCTAGAGTGGTAGTCTTGCCGCCTTCTGCTGAAAACCAGAATTTCACCACTTTGCCTCAATATGGACAGTTGAGCGGAGTAGTTCAAGAAAGGGGCACACTACAACCCATTCAGAATGTGCGCGTTAGCTTGGGTGGAGATGTTACATTCACGAATGAGGAAGGTGAATATCTTTTGACACAAGTCTTGCCAGGTATGCACACGCTTCGTGTGTTTGCTAGTGGTTATGAAAGTTATGAGATTGTTGGATTCAACGTGGCGGAAAATGATATGCTGACCAAAGATGTATTGCTACAATCCATTCAATCTCAGAACTATTACCTGCCTTATCCGGGGGGCGTGAGTTATAAGTGTATTCAGGGGGTTTACGGGGACTTCTCACATCAGGAAGGGTCCACTTGGCAATATGCTTTTGACTTTGACATGAAGAATGGCGACCCTGTTGTAGCTGCTCTAGAGGGTCGTATTGTGAAAGTTGAAGAAGGTTTCACAGAAGAGCAAAGTTGTGGAAATTCAGCTTGTATCGACTTCACAAACCATGTCCGTATTCGCCATGCGGATGGTTCCGACACCCTGTACTTCCATTTGAATCACAATTCGGTGATAGTCGACGAAGGTGACTTTGTTCAGAGGGGAGAAAAAATCGCTGAATCGGATAACACTGGATGGACCACTAGTCCCCATTTGGACATCACTCGCCACAAGTGGGGAGGATGGAATTCAATACCGCTTGCCTTTGCAGATGTATCAGGAGATGGCATTCCCCAGGCAGGTACAACAGTTTATACTTCCTCAAACTACCCTCAGACTACAACTTCAACAAGGGATTTGATCCTTGATGATGTGCCTCCCCGAGTTAGTGTAGAGTTAATCCTAACTGGAATCCCCACATACACATTGTCACTTCGTGCTTTTGGCTATTTGTCAGACGTAACCGAGATGAAATTAGCAAGGAGTGACCTTGGGCTTGAGATCGCGAGCTGGTCGCCCTACACTACAAGCGCAGTGTGGCGTTACCCTGTTGTATACGCTCAATTCCGGGATGGCAATGGGAATCTGTCAGAAGTGGTGTCAGACACGGTAGATGCCGTTGGATATGAAACAATCAATGCCAGTTTTGCTATAAGCCCTACCGTCTGTGTAAATTCGCCGATTACCTTGACCAACCAAACGACACCTTTCTGTGAGGGGTGTAACTGGCAATGGGATTTCGGCAATGGCGTCTCCAGTAGGGGTGCTGACCCTCAGTTCGATTTTTCAGGACAGTCTTCGTTCTATGGGTATTGGTTACCTGACGTGTACACAGTGACGTTATCTGTTTCTAATGCCTTTACGACCACTTTCTTCTCTCGCACGGTGCAAGCGTTACCCCAGCCTTCGGCTGGGTTTACGTTAATCCAGGACGGTCATACGATAACTGTGACGGCTGAAAATATGGATGCCGCGAGTTGGTACTGGACGTTCGGCGACGGCGCCAGTGCCAATGGCCGCGTTGCGACACACACCTATACCGGTGCAACTTCCCTGGAGACCTATACCGTGCGGCTAACAGTCGAGAGTCATCAGGGATGCACAAACTCCTCATACCAGTCACCAAGTAATCCTCCCATTGCTCTTGAAATTGACGGACCAAAAGCTGGATTAATCGGAGAATCTTTCACATTCACCGCTACAGCCAACGTCACAGCGACTTTACCCCTTACCTATGTGTGGAACTTTGGAGATGAGCCTATAATAACACACACTGGGGGGATAAGTGATGCGGCCGTTTTCTCCTGGACGATACCAGGCCCAAAGACCGTGATGGTTACGGCAACAAATGCCGGTGGGACAATAACTGCTACCCATAGCGTGACCCTCTACACGCCAGTTCAAGCAAACTTCATGGCGAATCCAACTGCCGGCACTGTACCACTCACTGTGGTTTTCACCAACACTTCAACTGGCGACTATGATTCGAGTCTATGGGACTTCGGCGATGGGACGAGCAACACCATCCAACTTCCTATCTACAAGTACACAAAAGCAGGCACGTACACGGTTACACTAACCGTCAGCGGTCCAGGGGGCAGTGACATGGAGATTAAAACCGACTACATCACTGTGACTGAAGCGCCCGATGACCATTATTACGTGTACTTGCCATTGGTCTTACGCTCTCAGACATCAGTCAAAACTGCAACCAAGCCTTTGCAAGTTACAAGTAAACGCCAAACACAAAAACTCTATTCGAGGTAATCAACCATGCCCTACACCGTCGGCTCCCTCGTCCGCGCGCGGGGACGTGAATGGGTGGTGCTGCCCGAAAGCACCGCCGAGTGGCTGGTGCTGCGCCCGTTGGGTGGCACAGACCGCGAGGTCGCGGGCCTCTACATCCCGCTGGAAGGCGCTGAGGTTGAACCGGCAATCTTCGATCTGCCCGATCCGGCGCGCCCGGGCGATTTCCACTCGTGCCGCCTATTGCGCGACGCGGTGCGGCTCGGATTCCGTTCCAGCGCCGGGCCGTTCCGCTCGTTTGCGCGGCTGGCGGTGGAACCCCGTCCCTACCAACTCGTGCCGCTGCTGATGGCCCTGCGCCTCGATCCGGTACGCTTGCTCATTGCCGACGACGTGGGCATCGGCAAGACCATCGAGGCGGGGCTGATCGCCCGTGAGTTGTTGGATCGCGGCGAGGTACAACGGCTGGCGGTACTCTGCCCACCGCATCTGGCTGAACAGTGGCAGAGCGAATTGGCCGAGAAGTTTCACATCGAGGCGGAACTGGTCCTGGCAAGTACTGCCGCCCGGCTGGAACGCGGGACGGCGGTGGGGCAATCACTCTTCGATCTGCACCCGTTCGTCATCGTCTCCACGGAGTACATCAAATCCAGCCGTAGACGGGATGAGTTCGTGCGTACGTGCCCGGAACTGGTCATCGTGGACGAGGCGCACACCTGCGCGTTCTCCGCCGAAAACCGGGGCGGTCGGCATCTGCGGCACCAACTGCTGCAGGCGCTCGCGCAGGATACGACACGGCACCTGCTCCTGGTAACGGCGACGCCTCACAGCGGCGATGAGGGCGCGTTCCGCTCATTGCTGGCTTTGCTCCGCCCGGATTTCACTCGACTGCCCGATGACTTGACCGGGGCAGCACACGAGACCACCCGGCGTGAAGTGGCCCTGCACCTGGTGCAGCGCCGCCGGGCCGACGTGCGCGCTTATATGGACGCTGACACCATCTTCCCGGCGCGCGAGGAGGCCGAGGCGACGTACACATTGAGCAACGAAGCCAAGAAGCTGTTCAACACTGTGCTGGACTATGCCCGCGAGCGGGTGATGGATACCAGCGGCACGCAGTATCACCAACGGGTGCGCTGGTGGTCGGCGTTAGCGCTGCTGCGCAGTCTGGCCAGCAGTCCGGCGGCAGCGGCGGCGACGTTGCGCACGCGCTCCGCCACGGTCGAGACGGAGGACGCCGACGAAGCCGATCTCATCGGGGAGCGCGCGGTGCTGGACTTGGATGACGTGGATGGCGAGATGTTGGACGCAACGCCCGGCGCGGATGAGGGTGAAGGCGTGGCAGGGGGAGAGCGAGAACGACTGCTGCGGATGGCGCGGCGGGCGGACGCGCTACAAGGCCCCAAGGAGGATGCCAAGCTACGCCAGGCCATCGAGTTGGTCAGAGGGTTGCTCAAGGATGGCTACCAGCCAATCCTCTTCTGCCGTTTTATCGCCACCGCCGAGTATGTGGCGGAGGAATTGCGCGCGGCACTGCCCAAGAGTGTCGAAGTGGCGGCGGTGACGGGATTGCTGCCGCCGGCCGAGCGCGAGCAGCGGGTGGCGCAATTGGGCGAGCATCCCCAGCGGGTGCTGGTGGCGACCGACTGCCTGAGCGAGGGTATCAATCTGCAAGAGCACTTTACCGCGGTCATTCACTACGACTTATCTTGGAACCCCACCCGCCACGAGCAGCGCGAGGGCCGCGTGGACCGCTACGGGCAGGCCGCGCCTACGGTGCGCACGGTCACGTATTACGGAACCGACAATCAGATTGACGGCCTGGTGCTGGATGTGTTACTGCGCAAACATAAGACCATCCGCAGTTCGTTGGGGATTTCGGTGCCGATTCCAGCGAATACCGGCGAGGTGGTGCAGGCGTTGATGCAAGGGTTGCTGCTGCGTGGCGGCCAGGTCGCATCGGACGGGCGGCAGTTGTCGTTGTTCGACGTGAGTGGCGACATCTACAAGGAACTGCACGCCAAATGGGACAATGTGACGGCGCGCGAGAAGCAGTCACGCACGCTCTTTGCACAGCGGACACTGCGGGTGGAAGACGTCGCCCGTGAGTGGAACGCGGTCCGGGCGGCCATCGGCGCGGGTGTGGACGTGGGACATTTCGTGGAGACGGTGGTGCGCCTCCACGGCGGAACGGTGAGCCACAAGCCGCGCCACGTTGACATCGCCCTGCCCAACCACGCGGCCCTGCGTGAGGCAGTCAGCGACGGCGACCGGTTCGCCGCCTGCTTCGAGTTGCCCGCACCGGAAGGCGCGCGCTATCTCACGCGCACCCATCCCGTAGTGGAAGGGTTGGCGACTTATGTGATGGAAACGGCGCTAGATTCTCTCCCCCCCTTTGCTTCCCCCCCAGTGGGGGGGATTGAGGGGGGGCGCATCGCCCGGCGCAGCGGCGCAATTCGCACGCGGGCGGTCACGATCCGCACAACGCTGCTGCTCCTGCGCTTGCGCTACCATCTCGTGACGCAGCGAGATGGGCAAACGGTGGAGTTGCTGGCGGAGGATTGCCAGACGGTCGGCTTCACCGGCGCGCCGGAGGCGGCGGAATGGCTCGCGCCGGACGAGGTCGAGGCATTGCTGAACGCCGAACCCGCGGCCAACATCGCCGCACAGCAAGCCACGACGTTCCTGCAGCGCGTGCTGGACGGTTTCGATGCCTTGCGTCCGCATCTGGATGACGTAGCGCGTGATCGCGGCGCAGACTTGTTGGCGGCGCACCAGCGCGTGCGGACGGCAGCTCGGATCAAGGGCGTGCGCGTAGATGTCCGTCCTCACTTGCCCCCGGATGTGCTAGGGGTATACGTGTTATTGCCGGCAGGACAATGAAAATGAACGAGGAAGAAACGCTCGTCGCAGAACTTGAGTGCCTGGGGATTCGCTATCTCTCACGGCAGACAGCCTTGCGGGTGACGCAGACGCGCCCACCCGATGTGCTGTTGGCCGACTTGATACGCCAACCGAGCGCGCGGGTGCGCACTGCCGTTATTGCAGTCTTGCTGGCGCATCCTGAATATGCGGAGGCGGTCCCGGCGGCTTTGCGACGCCTTTCGACGCACGAACGACTGCTATTGGAGTTTTTCTACACAGCCGCAATGTTGCTGCAAAGAGAATATGCCGAACGCTTGCAGCACTTTGTCGTCCCACGTTGGCGGTGGTTGCCGCCCTTGCCAGAAACAACAGGCGCGTGGACGCTGCCAGCCGAGGGCAGTTCCCGTGAAAAACTCGCGGCGCTGGGTCAGGCGCAGCGCCGGTGGACACAAACAGCGGTGAATTGGCCTGGCACTTACGAAAATGTCGCCCGCCATCTATTGCGCCATTGGGAACTGGAGGAACAATGGAAATCATAACCGTCAATACACTCCATACTTTTCTGCAAGCGTTGGGAGAACGGTACACCCAACCGGGCACACTCTATCTTCTAGGTGGTTGCGCCTTATGCCTGTTGGGAAATCCGCGCGCCACCCAAGATGTAGACTATATGGTGGAACTAGAACCGGAAACGGCCCAGGCCTTTCAAGATGTCGTGGATGGGTTAGCTGCCGAGATGCAGCTTGACCTGGAGGTCGTCCCACTAGCGGAGTTTGTTCCCTTGCCACCACAAGCGCGGGAACGTCGAAGGTTGATCGGGCGTTATGGACAACTGGATGTGTACGTTTTCGACTTGTACAGTATCGCGTTGAGTAAGATCGCTCGTGGGTTTGAGTCTGACCTTGAGGACGTTGAATTTCTGCTGCGACAAGGGTTGATCGAATGGGCAGAATTGGAGCGTCATTTCGAGGCGGTATTGCCGTATGCGATCCAGACCGATATTATTCCAACTGAGTTCCGCGCCTATTTCGAAGAAATTCGACGACGGTGGGGAGTGACAGGGTGACGGATTCGCCAGACCAACGGGAACCTGACTTAACCGCGATGCTGACCCTAATCGATGCTTTTGATGCCCTGCATTTGGAACATCAAGGCAAGCGATTCGAGGCGATGCAGCAAGCCCTAGTCGCTTTTGAGGCACAAAGAAGCCTTCGGCGGCACACGGTGTGGTTCAATACTTTCTCATTGCTCGATGTGGGGACAGATGAGGTAAGACATAGTGCGTTCCTGGCCTGGCTGCTGGATGCCGACGCCGGACACGCACAGGGCGACTTGTTCCTCAAGGCTTTTCTGGCGACGTGTCGCCCGGCTATTGATCTGGTGCTGCCAGCGCATTATCACGTGCAAACCGAGTTCGCCGGAGTCGAGTCTATCGTTGACATTGTGATGTATCAGGCCGGTACATTTCTACTCTATATTGAAAACAAAACGGTAAGTCCGGCCATGCCCGATCAACACGACCGCGAGTTTAGGGATATGCGCCGTCTTGGTGAAACTTTGGGAGTTCCTCCTGAAGCGCAGTATGCGATTTTTCTGACACCGCGGGGACGTAGGGCGTTTGGCCATTCTGCCTCACGCTGGCATCGCGTCGCGTATCGAGAATTGGCGGCGACACTGGATGAAGTGGTCTCCACAGTCGCAGAAACCAAGACGCGCTACATTGTGCAGGATTGGCTCGATACACTGACGGACTTTGCCGGAACATGGAGAAAAACGATGACAGGATTTTCAAATGAGAGCTTGCTGGTCGCGGAGCACTGGAACACAGTCCTGGATATCATTCGCGCCAAAGAGAATCTGGATAGAGAATTGACCGAGTTGCTATTCTCCATTGAAGCCGACCTGGAAGTCCTGGATTGGTGGGATCGGGATTGGCAATTCAGACGCTATAGAAATGAAATCTACATTTTTAACACCCATTGGCTTAACGCAGAAGGACGGACTGTACTTTACGTGGGTGTTTACTGCTTTGATGCGGCGCATGTCTTTGAGTTGAACACACCTCCACAATTCTATGTTATGGTCCGAAAAGGCTATAGTGCTTTGAATCAGAAGATGCTGGAATTGACGCGAGAAGCAGGCCATGCTGTTACTGATGGCCATCGCCATTTCATTCGCCGTGACCTTCAGAAATGCGCGACCGAGCGCGAGGCTGCCATCGCATATCCCGACAGTGTGCGCCAGCAGATCATAGACTTGTTTACCGAGTTCGCGACGGAGATGATGCGTTTCGATGACACCATCCAACGGTATATTGCCGATGCAGAAGCATCATAACGGGGAGTTGAGATTTCAATGAAGACAATCTCCCGCACAACGTTCACCACGGTCAAAACCGAGGGCGGTATTCTCCCCGCCGATCTGTTGCAGCGCATCGCCGAGGGACGCGACCTGGAAGGCTTGCGCCCGGAGGACTATCACCTGTACGCCGGCGAGCGGCTGAACGAGGCGATCAACCGGGCGTGGAACCGTTGTCTGGGCGCGTGGCAGGCGTTCGACGCGCAGCGCGCCCGCCTGCCCGAAGCCGACCGGGGCACCACCGTCACCCGCGAGCGTTGGCTCCTCGTCCTCTTCCAAGAACTCGGCTATGGCCGCCTGCAATACATCGGCAGCCTCTCGCTGGAACCGGCAAATCAGCGAACCGGCGAATCTCCCATCCACAACCAAAAATCAAAAATCGAAAATCCAGTCTATCCCATCAGCCACCTCTGGCAGCAAACGCCGATTCACCTGGTCTCCTTCCGCCAGGAGTTGGACCGCAAGGGCTTCGAGAGCCGCAGTCCCCATAGCCTGATGCAGGAATTCCTCAACCGTTCCGACGATTACCTGTGGGGCATCGTGAGCAACGGGCTGCGCCTGCGGGTGCTGCGCGATAACGTGAGCCTCACCCGCGCGGCCTTTGTGGAGTTCGACCTGGAAGCGCTGTTCACCGGCGAGCATTACGCCGATTTTGCCTTGCTGTGGCTGCTGTGCCACCAGAGCAGAATGGAACTCCCCTCCTCAATCCCCCCCACAGGGGGGGAGGCTGGAGTTTCCCCCCCTGTGGGGGGGACGGAAGGGGGGGCGTGCTGGCTGGAACGTTGGTCGCAGGTGGCGACGGAGCAGGGCGTGCGGGCGCTGGACGCGCTGCGCGACGGCGTCCAGGAGGCCATCAGCGCGCTAGGACAGGGTTTCCTCGCACACCGGGCCAACACGGACTTGCGCGCGCGGCTCAAATCCGGCGCCCTGACCACGCGGGACTACTATCGCCAGTTGCTCCGCGCGATCTACCGGCTGATTTTCCTCTTCGTCGCCGAAGACCGGGAGTTGTTGTTGGTTCCAGACCTGTCAGGTTTCGGAAAACCTGACAGGTCTATGTACGAGAAATACTACTCCGTTACCCGTCTGCGCGATATGGCCGCTTCCCTGCGCGGCGGGCCGCACGCGGATTTGTACCAGGGGCTGCGAAGGCTGTTCACGCTCTTGCGGGAGGGATACGCGCCGCTTGGCTTGCCGGCGTTGGGCAGCTTCCTCTTTTCGGCGGCGGCGACGCCCGACCTGGATGCGGCAGAGTTGACGAACGCCGCATTGCTGGAAGCCATACGCACGCTGACGTTGACCACCGAGGGTCACGTGCGCCGCTCGATAGACTACCGCAACCTCGGTTCGGAGGAACTGGGTAGCGTCTACGAAAGCCTGTTGGAACTCCACCCGCAGATCAACGTGGACGCGGCAACCTTCACGCTGGCAATCACCGCCGGCTCCGAACGCAAGACGACGGGCAGTCACTATACAGCGACACCCTTGATTCAGGAACTGTTGGATTCGGCGCTGGAACCGGTCGTCGCAGATCGGTTGGCGCGCGTGAAACGTGAAGGCCAGACTTCAGGATTTATGTTTAGCGATGCCGAAGAAGCACTGCTCAGTATCAAACTCATCGACCCTGCCTGCGGTTCCGGGCATTTCCTGGTGGCGGCGGCGCACCGGCTGGCCCATCACCTGGCGCGCATCCGCACAGGCGACGCCGAACCCGCGCCCGCCGACCTGCGCGCGGCGCTGCGCGACGTGGTGCGCCACTGCATCTACGGCGTGGACCTCAACCCGATGGCAGTGGAGTTGTGCAAGGTGGCGCTGTGGATGGAGACGCTCGATCCTGGCAAGCCGCTCTCGTTTTTGGAGCGCAACATCCAGTGCGGGAACAGCCTCTTTGGGGCCACGCCCGCGCTGTTGCACCGGGGGATTCCCGACGACGCCTTCGCGCTGCTGACCGGCGACGACAAAGCCGTGTGCAGCGAAGCGCGCAAGCAGAACAAGCAGGAGCGCAGCGGGCAACTGAGCCTCTTCCGCCCCGACATGCAGCCGTGGGAACGCCTGGGGAACCTGGCCGAGGCGCTGTTGGAATTGGATGCGCCGGAGGAAACGCTGGATGACGTGCGCCGCAAGGAGGAACGCTACGCCGACATGGTCCATTCGGCGGGCTACCGCCACGGCCAACTCCTGGCCGATGCCTGGTGCGCGGCCTTCGTCTGGCCCAAGGACAAGGCCACGCCCTACGCCCTCACCGAAGAAACCTTCCGCCGCCTGGAACGCAACCCCTATGACCTACCCAAGTGGATGGAAGCGACGATTGCACAGTTGCGGGAGCGCTATGCCTTCTTCCACTGGTATTTGGCCTATCCAGGTATTTTTGTTCCCAAACCGGGAAAGGGGTTGGAAGATGAGACAGACGTGACCGGCTGGGAGGGCGGGTTCGATGTGACGGTGGGCAATCCGCCGTGGGAGCGGATCAAGTTGCAGGAAAAGGAATTCTTCGCACAGCGCGCGCCGGAGATTGTCGGGGCGCGCACGGCGGCGGAGCGTGGGCGGCTGATAAAGGCGCTGCCACAGACGGACCCGGCGCTGCAGCGCGCCTACCAGGACGCGCTGCGCGACAGCGAGGCGCAGAGCCATTTCCTACGGGCCAGCGGGCGCTATCCGCAATCGGCGGTGGGCGACATCAACACCTACCAGGTCTTCGCGGGACTGGCGCGGCAGTTGCGGGGCGAGCGCGGGCGCGTGGGCCTGGTGCTGCCCACCGGCATCGCCACCGATTATTTCAACAAGGACTTCTTCGGTGCATTGGTGGAAGGGCGCGAACTGGCGAGCCTCTACGACTTCGAAAACGCCGCGCCGTTGTTCCCTGGTGTGCATCGCAGCTTCAAATTCTGCCTGCTTACCCTCACCGGCCCCGAAGCGCCCGTGGATGCCGCCGACTTCGCCTTTTTCTTGCACCAGCCGGAACAACTGCGCGACCCGGTGCGCCGATTCACTCTCACGCCCACCGACTTCCGCCGCATCAACCCCAACACCCAAACCTGCCCCGTCTTCCGCACCCGCCGCGACGCCGAGTTGACCCGCGCCATCTATGCCCGCGTGCCTGTGCTCATCAATGAAGCTACCGAAAAAAACCCGTGGGGCGTATCGTTCTTACGGATGTTTGATACTGCAAACGCAGCTCATTTATTCGTACAGATGCACAATCTGGAACAACAAGGGTACAGCCTTAAAGGAAATTTATTCATTGGCCCTCAGAAAAACTACTTACCTCTCTACGAAGGCAAAATGTTTAACCAATTTGACCATCGCTTTGCCGGAGTTGTGATTGATGAATCTAAAGCTCAAAGACAGGGGACAGCAGTTATCACTGCTTTGAAAGATTATCAACTTCCAGATTTCTTAGCAATTCCACGTTTTTGGGTTTCTGAAGAGTATGTTGATGAGGGGCTTGAGGGACGTTCAGCCTCGAAATGGCTTATTGGATATAAAGATATAACCGCTCCAACTAATGAACGGACTCTGTTAGCAGCAGTTTTTCCAAAATGTGCCTTTGCTGATTCTGTTCTACTTGTATTTTTCGCCGAAGAGATTTCGGTTCTGGCAAGAGCAGCATTTTTGGGAAGCCTGAATTCTTTTGTTGTGGATTACATTGCGCGTCAGAAAGTTGGAGGAGTACATTTAAAGTACTTCACCTTCAAACAACTCCCCGTCCTCCCTCCATCCACCTACGACCAACTCTGCCCGTGGGCGGGCGCAGATCACGCATCACGCATCACGTATCAGCACTTCATCCTCCCCCGTGTCCTCGAACTCACCTACACCGCCTGGGATTTGCAGCCCTTCGCGCAGGAGTGCGGCTACGACGGCCCCCCCTTCGTCTGGGACGAGGAGCGCCGCTTCCTGCTGCGCTGCGAACTGGACGCCGCGTACTTCCACCTCTACGGTATCGCGCGCGACGATGTGGAGTACATTATGGAGACCTTCCCCATCGTCAAACGCAAGGATGAGGCCGCGCACGGTGAATACCGGACGAAGCGCGTGATTTTGGAGATGTACGATGAAATGCAGCAGTCAGCCGTCAACGGTCAGCCTTATCAGACCCGGCTCGATCCGCCGCCGGTCGATCCGCGCGTGGCGCATACCGGCGAGCCGCCAGCGTATCTGCGCGAGTTGTGGGCGGGGCAGAAGAAAGCGGCGGGCGGCAGTCAGCGATCAGCCGTCAGCGGTCAGAGGTCACCCTGAAGAGGTGTTTGCTGCTAAAAGACACTTTGAGACATCAAATAAATGTGTTATAATTGAAGTTATAACCTATTTCAAACATCCTCTTCTGCAATATTTACTGTTAATCTGGGAATAGCCGGTGCTTTTTTAGAGTGTGGGAAAAGGAGGTATTATGTCATTCCCCGAGTTGAAACTGCGATGGATGCTACATGTGTTGACCCTCTTGGCGTTACTCTCTCCCCTGGCAAATCCTTTGGTGCTCGATCGCCCTGAAGCAGTATCCGCAGCGCCTCTGCCGGAGAGCGAACCTTTCATCGCCTGGATCGATCTTTTCCGCGTCTGGGTCACGTTCCCCAATGCTTCCTCCCGCGCCCGCCTGGATGCCCTGGAGGTGGTGGTTCTGGAAGAAACCGGTACCCGCGCGCTGATCCTCGCGGATGCCGTGCAATTGGAGACGCTGGCGCGATTGCGTTTCCGTCCCGAAGCCGCCGATGACATGGGGATGTTGATTCAGCATCACGCAGATACCGCGCCTGCAATAGCGGAAAGTATACAACCGCTGCTCGCGCAAGCTCAGGCCGCGCGCGCCTTACGCACTGACACGGGCTTCGATGCCGGCCGCACGTTGAGCACGCGAGACGCGCTGGCGCTACAGCGCGCGCAAACCGATCTCCGTGCTACGCTGCACTCCCTGACCGTTGCGCAACAAGCTGATATTATGGCAATGACCAGCCTGGATAGCGACGGCGACGGCCTGACCGACACCGAAGAATACTGGTGGTGTACCGATCCGCTGAACCCGGACACCAAAGGCGATGGCGTGAGCGACGGCGACGCCGTGGCCGCGCTAATGGCCTGGATGCACAATGAACTTCCCGGCCCGCCAGCCAGCGGCACGCCCTTCCTCGGTTGGCCGATGGTGCCCGGTGATGGGCAGTTCAACCCCAACTGTGTGGATCAGGATAAGGACTCTGTGCCCGACCTGGCAGAACGCTGGATGTTGGGACTTAACCCCAACCGCGAATCCACCAGCCGCGACAAGTTCGACGATGGGCAGAAGCTCTTTGGGATTACCGCCTGGGGCTGGGGCGCGTTGCCCAGGACTGAGGATACCGGGATTATCTTTGCCGAGATGCCGTCGTGGGTAAAAGCGCCGGGGAATCATCCGCTGGTGGCGGCTTATCCTGTACCGGAGATTGATGTAGTGCCCTCGTCATTACGTATGGAAACAGTGACGATCGTAACGGCAGGGCATACAATTTCACAAGGAGAAGAACGGTCATATAGCACTTCCCAAACAATAGGTCAAAGCAACAGTGTGGCAAATACAATAACCTGGAATGAATGGGAGGAGGCCTCTGAAGCTATTCAGCGCCCACTATCTTATGCAAATATTGCTAGTAATCCCCCCAACCCAATTCCCCATCCTACGCCAGCGCCAAATGAAAAAAGTGCTTTCCAGACTGAATCAAGACAATCTGTCTATACCATACCGCCCGAATGCTTAGAAGTTGAATACCAAGCAGGCGTTGAGCTTGGTGCGCACGTTGAGGCAAGCCTTGTTTTCGGGGGTGGTTTTAATGGAAGTGAGAGTAGAGGCGTGAATTACAAAGCCAACAGTGCTTGGACGGAATATCGCTGTAGATCGTACATGAAACAGCAGGGAATAGATATTGAAATGGGATCTCCCTTTTCACCAACTATCTTGATTAATGGGTTTCAAGGATTGCAGAATGCCTATCTCCAATCAGGGCAAATGATCGCAAGTAGGCTTTATGAAATTGGCAATATTCTCAGAGCACCAGTAAGTATAAGTACTCAAACTAAAGGTAGATCGTGGGGGGGGGCGCAAACCAATACTCACACACAGTACGAAGAACACACTATTACAAATGGAGAGGCTGAGCTTACCCCCATTTGTTAGACCACAAATGGGTTAGAATAAGTTGAAACGGGGACGCTGTCATCTTGCTCCTTAGCCCCGTAATGGACCTTAACAGGCGTT